>PVMK01123998.1_pt1 | contig 19617 bp, 17 predicted proteins | sample 1853481 | NCBI WGS metagenome assembly PVMK01 (sample SAMN08533507, study PRJNA380276) | Marine sediment metagenome, whole genome shotgun sequencing project. | reverse complement strand
GAATCCGTGAGGTTCGACCCTAGCTCCGTTGGAACGGGAAAAGAAGCAGACACGAAGGCGTTCCGACCCTGATGTCCGCAATTGAGATTCCATCGGCCAGATTCGCCCTGAGGCCGGAATCTGAGCCACTGAAATGTCGATTTATTTGTTATCGAAAACCGTGAAGTCTGATAAACAACCACCCCATGATTTTGATCAGGACAACCAGCGGGGACTGCGATGAAACCGGCACCTTTTGATTATTACGCTCCTGATACCATCGAAGAGGCCGTAGGCCTTCTCGCGAAGCTCGAGGATGACGATCTGGATGCAAAGATTCTGGCGGGTGGCCAGAGTTTGATGCCCATGCTCAACCTCCGAGTGGCGCGCCCCGACGCTTTGGTCGACCTCCGGAAGATCAGCGCCCTCGATTACATCCGAGAGGACGGGGACACCATCGCCATCGGGGCCATGACCTCGAAGAGCACTGCCGAAGACAGCGATGTGATTCGGACCAGGCAGCCCCTTTTCCATGAAGCCACACGGCTTGTCGGGCATCGCCAGATTCGTAATCGGAGTACGGTGGGCGGGTCCTTTGCCCATGCGGAGCCGACCGCGGAGTACGGTGCCGCTGCGATGGTCCTCGGGATGGAGATGAAAGTGGTCGGCCCGGATGGTGAGCGGACCATTCCGGCCAAAGACTTCTATGTCACCTTTCTGACCACCGCCATCAACACAACGGAGATCCTAACCGAGGTTCGCCTTCCCGCGCTGAAGGCGGGAACCGGCTGGTCCTTCCAGGAGATGGCCCGTCGAGATGGGGACCATGCGGTGGCTGGCGCGGCGGTGACGCTGCGCCTCGACGGCGGGGTCTGCAAGGACGTGTCCATCGCCGTCTTCGGTGTGAACGCCAACCCCACGCGGCTTGCCGACGCAGAGGCGTTCATCACGGGCAAAGCACCTACAGAAGACAACGCTCGCGAGGCGGGCCAGCTAGGGGCGGACAGCCTGGAAGAACCCATGAGTGACGTGCATGGCACGCCACAGTACCGCCGGGGCCTGATTGCGACATTCGTCGCCCGGTGCCTAGTTGAAGCGGCATCGCGCGCATCCTGAAACGATGATCTGAGGTCTTTCGAGATATGACTACAAAACAAACAGTGAAGGTGACCGTCAACGGTGTCGCCTATGAGCGGCAGGTGGAGCCGCGTCTGACCCTGGTGGATTTTCTGCGCCATGAGTTGCACTTGGGTGGAACTCATGTGGGGTGTGAGCACGGTGTGTGCGGGGCCTGCAACGTCCTCGTCGACGGCAAGGCCATGCGCTCTTGTCTGATGCTTGCGGTGCAGGCGGACGGGGCAAGCCTCACGACCGTGGAGGGTCTCAGGAACGGGGAGACGGGAGACCTGCATCCCATCCAGCAGGCGTTCGTCGACGAGCATGGGCTCCAGTGCGGCTTCTGCACGCCCGGTTTTCTGATCAGCACGCTCGAGCTCCTGCGTGACAACCCCAATCCCAGCGAAGAAGACATCAAGCATGCGCTGGGGGGGAATCTGTGCCGGTGCACGGGGTACGAGGCCATCATGAAATCTGTTCGTCTGGCCGCCCAACGCGTTCAGGACGGGCAGGATATTGGGCTCACTCACAAGTGATTGAGGGCGGGAGAAACACGCAATGTCGATAGAAATTCCAGCTCTTCCCGAAGACATGCCGGGCGCAGAGCTCAAGTATGTGGGCAAAGACGTCAAGCGCATCGAAGACCCCGGTCTGGTAACGGGTGCGGTCGAGTTCATTGACAACCTACACCTGCCCAACATGGCTCACTGCGCCATCCTGCGGAGTCCGCATCCACATGCGCGCATCACCGGTTACGACACCAGTGCCGCAGAAGCGCTCCCGGGTGTGGTGGCGGTCATCACGGGCGAGGACGTCAAGGCCTGGGCCAATCCAGTGGTCACCGCTCCCGAAGGGTGGGGCGCCAGCTGCATGGCTGTCGGCAAGGTTCGCTTCGTCGGAGAGCCCGTGGTCGCGGTGGCGGCCGAAAGCCGATACCTCGCAGAAGATGCGCTCGAGCTGGTCAACGTGGAGTACGAGCTGCTGCCGGTGGTCGGCACCGCGCAAGACGCGATCAAAGAAGGCGCTCCCAAGCTGTTCGAAGAGAACGAAAACAACGTCATCCTCTCCAAGACGTATAACTGGGGTGAGGTCGATCAGGTCTTTGCCGACGCGGATGAGGTGGTTTCGGAAAAGTTCGTCTGGAACCGCTGCGGGGCCAACCCGATGGAGACCTTCGGCTGCGTCTCCACGTGGGACACGCTCAACCACAGCCTGACGATTCACGGGTCGTTCCAGACGCCCGGGTTCATGGCGCTCGGGCGAGCGTTCTCGCTCAACCTTCCGACGAACAAGGTCAAGGTGATCAGCCATCCGCACGGTGGCAGCTTTGGCGGCAAAGGCGGGCCTCGTGGCTCGGAAATCTCTTCCCTCCTGTCCCGCAAGGCCGGTGGCCGCCCCGTGAAGTACATCGAGGACCGTGTGGAGTATCTTCTGGCGGGCGCCGGGCAGTCCTGGGATCGGGTCTACGACGCTTCGCTGGCGTTGAAGGCGGACGGCACGGTCACCGGCTTCAAGGTGCAGCTGCTCGATGATCAGGGCGCCGGAGCCGAAGGGTACGGCACCATCTCGATCGCCAAGCCCATTGCGGCCTTTACCGGTTGCTATCGAATCGAGGCAGCCCGCTACGACGTGAACGTGGTGGCGACCAATCGAGCTCCCACCTATCCGTACCGGGGGTACGGCCCCCCGCCTCACTTCTACGTGCTCGAATCGCTGATGGACATCGCCGCGCAGAAACTCGGCCTGGACGTCGCCGAAATCCGGCGCCGGAACTTCATTCCGCCGGACGCCTTCCCCTACACCATCCCAAGCGGCAACGAGTACGACAGCGGCCAGTATGAAGCCACGTTGGACGCCGTTCTGGAACTGGCGGACTACAAGGCCCTCCGTGCCGAACAAGCCAAGGCGCGCGAAGAAGGCCGTTTGGTCGGTATCGGCGTGTGCAGCGTCGTCGAGCCAGGCGTCTTCGACTGGAACGCCTACACCACCGTCGGCATCCAAGGCATTGGCGTGCCCGAAGGCGCGAAGGTCAGCATCGACATCATGGGCCAGATCACCGTGACGGTGGGCTTCAGCTTGGAAGGGCAGGGCCAATACACCCTCGTGGCCCAGGTGGTCGCAGACTTCTTCGGGGTGGAAATGGGCTCCGTGCGCGTCGCGTACGCCGATACGGATGTGGCGCCGCCGCATTTCGGTCCCGGAGGCAGTCGCCTCGGCGTTTCGATCACAGGCGCGGTCCTGGGCGCGTGCAAGAGAATCGAGGAGAAGTTCAAGCTGGTGACCTCGCGGCTGATGCAGTGCGAGCCCGCCGCGCTCGAGCTGGCGGACGGGTTCGTTCGGATCATCGGCGTGCCCGGAGCCGAAATGCATATCGCGCAGGTGGCCGGAACCATGCTGGCGCGCAGCGACTTACTGCCCCCGGGGATGGAACAGTCGCCTGAAGCGACGTACGTCTGGACCGCACCCGATCGAACCGAGCCCGATGAGCAGGGCCGGTGCAAGAGCTACCTCACCGCCGCCAATGCGTGCCACGTGGTGATGGTCGAGGTCGATCCCGGCACCGGAAAAACCGACATCCTCAAGTACTGCATTGCCGACGATTGCGGCACGCGCCTCAACCCGGCGACGGTGGAAGGCCAGCTACAGGGCGGCGTAGCCCAAGGCGTGGGTGCAGCTCTCTTCGAAGAGTACAAGTACACGGACGATGCTCAGCCCAAGGCGTCCACCTTCGCGGAGTATCTCATGCCGACCATTCACGAGGTCCCGACGACGGAGAAAGCCGTCATCGTGACACCGTCTCCCTTCACGCCGCTTGGCGCCAAGGGATGCGGCGAGGGCGCGATCCACACCACCCCAGCGGTGCTCATGTGTGCGATCAACGACGCCCTCGGGCCGTTGGGCGTACAGGCCCGTGCCACACCGGCGTCTCCCAACCGCGTCTGGGACTTGATTCAGCAGGCGAAGGCCAAATAGAGACGCCCTCACGAGCAGCCAAGTAGGGAGGTTCCTGAAGGACCTCCTGGTGGCCTATTTGCCGGTGTAGACCGGCTTGCGCTTTTCGGCGAAGGCGCGGGGGCCTTCCTTGGCGTCTTCCGAGCGGAAGACACGCTCGGCCATGGTTTTTTCGAGCACGAAACCGGGTTCGTTGTTCAGTGAGCGCACCATGATCTCTTTGGCGGTCCGCACGGCGAGCGGGCCGTTCTTGCAGATGCGCTCGGCGAGCGCCATGGCTTCGGGGAGCACCTGGTCGGTCGGGACGACCTTGTTCACAAGGCCGATCTGGTAGGCGCGCTCTGCCGTGATGTTGTCGCCCGCGAGCACGAGTTCCATGGCGACGGCCCAGGGAATCTGCTGCGGCAGGCGGATGTGCGTGCCGCCCGCCGGAATCACGCCCCACTTCACTTCGCCGAGCCCGAAGATCGCTTTGTCTGAGGCGATGCGCATGTCCGTGCCCTGCAGGAACTCGAGGCCCCCGGCGATACAGAACCCGTTGACGGCGGCGATGATGGGTTTGTAGATGTGATAGAAGGGACGCTTGACCGGGTCTTCGTACCCCATCATGTCGCCTTCCGCGATCGCGGGAAGGGCGTCTTTCAGATCCATGCCCGCGCAAAAGGCCCTGTCGCCCGCTCCGGTAATGACCGCGACCCACAGGTCAGGGTCTTCATTGAAGTCGTCGAAGGCGGCGTCCATGCCCTTCAGCATTTCGCTGGTAAAGGCATTCATCGCCTTGGGGCGATTGATGGTCATGAGGGCGATGTGGCCCTTTTTCTCGTAGGTAAATGTCTCGGGCAGTTCGAGCGTCATGAGAATGCTTCCCTTTGTGGTGTCTGTTCAGCCCCGCCGCTTGAAGCGCGGCAAGGTGATGTCTTTCGTTACGGCGTCATAGGTGAGCTCGACAGGCATGCCGATTTCTAACTCTTCGGGCGCGCAGTCCATCACGGTGCTCAACAGCCGGACCCCTTCTTCCATCTCGACCACCACGTCTGCATAAGGCTGGTCGTTAGAAAACGCAGGGTGCAGGGCGCGGTTCACCACCACCCAGGTGTACACCGTTCCGCGGCCCGTGGAGCGTACCCACTGCCACTCGAAGCTGTTGCACTCGGCGCACATCTCGCGGGGGACATGGCGAAAGGTGTGGCAGGACGTGCACTTTTGGAAATGCAGATCCTCTTTTTTGCACCGGCCATAGAACTCTCGGACCAGTCCTTCCATGACGGGAAGAGGCTTTGTGTACTCCGTCATCCTGTCCTCCTATCGCCGAAGAATGGCGATGCTGCCATCTCCAAAGTCGCCCCAGCCAGTGACGGCGCCGAGCTCGGCGTCTTTCACCTGCCGCTCGCCTGCTTCGCCGCGCAACTGGCGTACGGCTTCCACCACATGGGAAATGCCCAACACGTGCGCTTCAGACAAGAGCCCGCCGTGGGTGTTCACCGGCAAGTGTCCGCCCAGCTCTATACCGCCGTCTTCCACGAAGGGTCCGCCTTCTCCACGCTTGCAAAAGCCTGCTTCTTCCAGCTGCTGAATGACTTCAAAAGTGAAGCAGTCGTAAATCTGCGCAAAGTCCATATCGTCCGGCGTGACTCCAGCCATCCGGAACGCTTCGGGGGCCGCGATGGAAAGACCGGTTTGGTGAAAGTCCTTCCGGCCGGTGATTTCATCTGCCGGATACGGCTGGCCCGCGGCCGCGCCCATGATGAACACCGGTTTCTTCCTTAGGTTCCGCGCGCGTCTCGCCGTCGTCACGATGAACGCCGCCGCACCGTCGGTTTCCAGGCAGCAGTCATTGAGCCGGTACGGATCTGCGATCATCGGCGAGGCCATGTACTGTTCCATCGACAAAGGCTTGCCGTGCATGAGGGCGGCCGGATTGAGTTGGGCGTGTTTGCGCATGGCCACCGCCACCGCGCCCAGGTGTTCGTTCTGGGTGCCGAATTCGTGCATGTGCCGTCGGGCCATCAGCGCGTACCACTGCGGCGGAGCCGTCATTCCGAAGGGCAGGTAATAATCCCGCGCTGTGGCCCCGCCCGGGATGGAGCTCAGGTCATTCGCGACCGTCTGGCGGACACGCGCACCCGAGTATCCGTTCCAGCCCCCGGGAATTAATACATGGTTGGCAGCCCCCGACTCGACCGCCAACGCCGCCATCCGAAGGGAGGCCACCGGTGCGGCGCCGCCCATGTGAATCGTCGCGGCAAACCGCAGATTGCTCGAGCCGAGGTTGGCGGCCAGCTCCTCGGACTTTCCCACGTTCGGGAAGGCCAAAATGCCGTCGATTTCCTTGCCCTCGAGGCCCGCGTCTTCCAGCGCGTTCACCGAGGCCCGGAGCTGAATTCCCAGCTCGCTCATGCCCGAGCCGGGCTTGCGGCAAAAATCCGTCACGCCAACGCCGACGATGCACGCTTCATCCTTGATCATGGTTCAGTCCCGTCGTACTCATACTGCCCAGTCCCGTCTAGGAGACGGCAAATTAAGTAGAAAACAAGCACTTTGAAAGCATAAGGACGCCGAAGTCCCAATATGAAATTTCATAGGCCGGATTTGACGCGACGGAGTGATTAGCGCAGAGACAACTCCGATTAGAGTGCTTCCGAAGTGAAATCAACTGTACGTGCGACGCGGTTGTCGCGCATCACAACATAGTCCGCGAGGGGACCCCCTACGATGTCACGCTATATGGCAGCTTGCGACGCTGGTGGAACGATGACGGATGTCATCATCGTCGATGAGGACGGGCAGACCGTAATCGGTAAAGCCCCCACCTCACCCCATGACGAGAGCATCGGCTACATGGAGTCCTTTTACGAAGCTCTCGATTACATGGGAGTGCCGAAGGACGAACAGAAGACGTTCGGGAAGAACATCGAGACGGCCATTTATACCGGCACGTCGATGCTCAACACCGTCATCAACATGAGCGGGCTCAAGACGGGCCTGATCGTCACCAAGGGCTTCGAGGACATCATCGCCCAGGGTCGCGGTTCGCAGACCTTCATCGGTGCGCAGTGGAGTGAAATAACCCACATGCAGTACCGTAAGCACCGCGAACCGCTGGTCCCGCGCAAGCTGGCCCGCGGGGTGACGGAGCGCATCGACATGTTCGGAACCCCGGTCATCCCCATGTACGAGCATGAGGTACGCGAGGGTGTGCGCGAGCTGCTGGTGGACGAAGAGGTGGAAGCCATCGCCATCGTCTTCCTGCAATCGTTCAACAACCCGGCTCACGAGGAGCGCGCCGCTGAGATCGCCCGCGAGGTGATGGCCGAGGTCGGGCGGGAAGCGGTGCTGGAGCTCTCCAGCCAGGTCGCGCCGACCACCCGCGAGATCTCCCGGGCCAACGCCACCGTCATTCAGGCTTATGCCACGGCCCCCGCGCGCAAGCAGCTTTTCCGGATCGAGGAAGAGCTAAAGGGCGTGGGTCTGCAGAATGCTCTGACGACCGTCCTCGGATACGGCGGGATCACCAACATCCGTTACCCGCGTCTGTTTGAAGCAGCCATGTCCGGCCCCGTGGGTGGGCTGATGGGGGCCAAGTACCTGTCCACGGTGATGGGGGAAGACAACATCGTCTGCTCAGACGTTGGCGGAACTTCTTTCGACGCCGGCGCCATCACGGCGGGCGTGCTGCCCATCGATCGTGAGCCCGGTTTCCAGGACATGTACGTGAACGTACCGATGCTGGGCATCGGTTCGATCGGCGCGGGAACAGGTACTTACATCCGTCTCGATCCTCAGACCAACCGCATCAAGCTTGGCCCGGATAGCGCCGGTGGAACGCCGGGACCGGTCTTCATGGACGCCGGCAACACGACGCCCACTATTAACGATGTAAACCTGCTGTTGGGGATCCTGAGCGAAACCAACTATCTGGGTGGCAAGATCAAGGTGTACAAGGATCTTTCCTACAAATACTTCAAGGAGCGGATTGCGGATCCCCTGGGTATGGATGTGTATGAAGCGGCGGAAACCTGCCTCGAGCTGGTGAATGTGATCATGCGGGAACACCTGGGCCAGAGCCTGATGGTGGGCCATGACATGCGCGACTATGTGCTCCTTGGCTATGGCGGCGCAGGACCGCTCCATCTGCTCGGTTATGCGGGGGACTACCCCTGGAAGGCCGTCTGCACGGTGCCGCACGCCGGAGCGTTTTCGGCATGGGGTGGCGCGTGCATGGATTACTCGCACCGCCGTCACAAGAGCGTGGCGTCGTTGCTGACGCCGGACATGGATGACGCTACTCAGGTTGCCTACATGCAGCCGGTCGATGCAGCCTGGAACGCGCTCGAGGCTGAGCTGATCGAAGAGCTCACCGGCGAAGGTTTCGACCGCGAGCAGATTTCGATCTCCCGTGTGATTTACATGAAGTACTTCGGCCAGCTCGACGATGTCGAAGTGGCATCCCCCGTGAACAGCATCGGCACCAAGGAAGACCTAGACCAGCTGCTGGAGGCGTTCGAGGATCTCTACTGCAGGATGTTTACTACGGCAGCCAGGCGAGAGATGCCGTCCTACCACATCAGTGAGGTTTGCGTCGTCGCCAAGGTCGACACGGTGAAGCCGAAGCTGCGCAAGCACGAGCTGTCGTCCAAAACACCGGACGCGGATTCCAGAAAGGGCGTCCGTCAGGTCTTTCAGCACGGCAAGTGGCAGGAAGCCGATATCTGGGAGATGGAGAAACTCAAGCCAGGCAATGAAATCGACGGCCTGGCCATCATTGAAGCCTCTAACACCACGTTGTTTGTCCCGCCCGAGTGGCATGTGCGCATCGACGAACATGACATCTACTGGCTCGAGAGGAAGACCGCACAATGAGCCTTAAAGAACGGATCGAGGCCAACAAGAAAGCCTTCGCTGAAACCGGGAACCTGTTTGGCCTCGAGAAGATGCCACGCAAGGAAGGCGACCCGGGCAGCTACGAGGCGCTCTGGCACATTCTGTCGAACCTCTGCGATGCGGCATGGGAAACCGGATGCAAGGTTTCATCTTCTCCCATCGCCGCGGAAGGCGGGGATGCCCTATGGGCGCTCCACCTGCCCACCGGCGAGGCGGTCTGTATCTCGCGTGGGATTACGGCGCATCCGGGTCTTCTCGCCGACATGATCCAGAACTTCATCAATCTGGGTTACGAGGACCTGCCCGGGTTCCACCAGGGGGATATTTTCGAGAACAATGATCCCCACTATGGCGGCATCCACTCCCCGGACTTCGATATGTGCATGCCCCTTTTCTACGAGGGGAAGCTGGTCGCCTGGGCGAGCTGCGTGAGCCATGTGGCGGATGTGGGTTGTGTGACCCCGGGCTCCATCGGGTTCATGAACCCCGACTGCTACTCGGACGGCATCTGCGTCTCCATGGAAAAGGTTGGCGAAAAGGATGCCTTCTATCCCTGGTATGAGATGCGCATCCGGTCGCGTTCGCGCACACCGGACTTTCTCATGGGAGATGCCCGTGGTCGTCTGGCCGGCTGTTTGACCATTCGGCAACGCCTCATCGAAGTCATCGACAAGTACGGTCTCGACTTCTTCCTCGAGTCCACACAGGAGTTCGTCGAGGACAGTCGCCGGTATGCGGTAGGACGCGTCAAGACCCAGACCGTGCCGGGCCGAGTGCGCAAATCCCAGTTCAAGGATCTGGCCATGAAGGGCAAACGCGTTCTGCTTCCCAAGCAGGATGTCGACTGCCTGATGAACCTGCCCATGCAACTGGAGATCAACGCAGATGCCAGTGTCGACATCTCGCTTCAAGGGGCGAGCGGTACGGTGCCTTTCGGCGAGAACATCAGTCCGACGGCGCTCAAATCCGGTCTGCTGAACGGGTACTCGCACATCATTGGCTTCGACATGTTCAACTCCGGCCCAACGGCGGCCTGGAATGTGCAACTGCCGCCTGCGGGTTCCTGGGCCAATCCGTTTGAAGTCGACTTTTCGGCCTCGTCCGGTGTCGCTTGGGCTCCGGCCGTGATGTGGATGAGCAGCCTGTACGAAGTGTTCGGGCGCCTCTTCCAGACCCGCGGGTTCGTGGAGGAAATGGCCGCCGGTGCCGCCACCACGCTGACCGCTGAATTCGCTTGTACCAACCAGACGGGTTTCTGGCTCGCGGGCTTGACGCTCGAGCAGGCCAGCAACGGATCCCCGGCTCGTGGGTACAGCGATGGCGAAAATGCCGCCTGGTGCATCTACACACCCAACGCCGACTTCGGGAACGCCGAAATCGCCGAGGTGTATTACCCGGTGCTCTACATCGGCCGTAACATCGAGCCGGACTCGGGCGGGTACGGCCAGTTCCGCGGCGGGCTCGGCCACACCGCGGTGTGGATGGTGTACGGCACCTCAGACATGGAATACTCCTGTGGCGATGCGGGTATGCGGTCCAAGATTCTGGCGAACCACGGCATGTACGGTGCCTACCCGACCTTTCCGGACCGCTCCTCTTACGCCCACAACACCAACGTCAAGCAATTGATCGACGAGCAAAAGCCTCTGGTGCACGAGCGCGGCGATCCGGAGAACCCCACGATCGACGCCAACATCACCTACGAAGCCGGTGACACCGCGGCGATTGCCCCGTTCGTGACACCGGAGCTCCTCGGGAACTACGACATCATCGTGCATCCGGTTTCCGGCGCACAGGCGATGGGAGATCCCATTACTCGCAACCCGGACCTCATCGAAGAGGACCTCAACAAGGGTTGGACCTCGCCGCGCGTGGCCAGGGAAATCAGTGGGGCCGTCGTTAACAAGAACGGCAAGGGCTACGAGGTCGACCGCACGCAAACCGAGGCCAAACGGAAGGCGATTCGCGAAGAGCGAAAGACCAAGGCCGTTCCCTTCAAGGAGTGGTGGGCCAAGGAGCGCGAGAAGGTGGCCGCGGGCGAGAACATGGACGAGGCCGTCCTCGCGATGTGGCGCTCTTCCATGGCACTTTCCCCCCAGTACGGCGCTGACCTGCGCGCTTTCTGGAACCTTCCCGAAGACTTCACTTTCTAATTAGGGCGTAATGAAGGAGACCGTCGATGGCTGATTTTCACAAAGCCGATATCGAAAAGCTGATGGACGGGGTGCTGCCCTGGCCGGCAACCCAGGACATGCTGCGAAGTCCCAAGGACGAGGATCGCTTCGACAAGTACGTGGAGATTCTGCAGAGCCGGGTGCCCTGGAAAGATCAAATTCTGCTTCCGCTCACCCCCATGTTGTTCATCGTGGCGAAGAACGGGGAGCGTGTCGTCAAATGCAAGTGTGGGCAGGAGTACGGGGACTACCGGGTGAACTGGAAACTGTCCGCTCTCATTCACGTGCGGGACGACGAGGCATCCCTTTCCGAGATCTACAAGGGCCGCGAGCTACCGGACCCCACATGGACCCAGGTGCGGGAATACATTTGCCCGGGCTGCGGCACACAGCTCGAAGTTGAAGCTGTGCCCCGCGGCTGTCCGCCGGATTTCGAGTTCCTGCCGGACCTCGACACTTTCTACACGGAGTGGCTTGGACGGCCTCTGCCAGACAAGGCAGAGTATGTCGACAAAACCCTCGACACCATCAAAGAGTGGTCCTGACCCAGCCCAAAGCCGGGCGGGGGAGATGACCCAACATGAGCAGCGCGCTTGAAGATGTCATCGTTCTGGATCTGACACGGGATTTCTCGTCGTGTTTGTCCGCCGCGTTCCTGGCGGACTTCGGCGGCAGGGTGATCCGTATCGAGCTCCTGGCGGCGGACGACGACGCGGAACCGAGCAAGGGAACCTGGGACTTCGAATCGGACCTGATCCATCGCAACAAGCAAAGCGTCGCGCTGGACCCGGCTACGGAAAAGGGGCGCGAGGTGTTGGCGGCGCTGGTCGCCAAAGCGGATGTTCTTCTTACCGATTGGATGATGGCGGATTTGACCGCGTTGTCGCTCGACTACGCCAGCGTCTCTGCCACCAACTCTGGGATCATCTACGGGCGAACGTCCGGCTTCGGACCCAAGGGGCCGGACAAGGACTTGCCTGCAATTGATGAGCTCGCCTCGGCCCGCACGGGCATGATGCCGATCCTGGGCCAACCGGGTGAGCCTCCCGTTTACACGGGCGCCGGGGCCATGCACAACTCCGTGATGTTGGCGTTTGGTGTGGTGACCGCGCTGATTCACCGCCAGGCGACGGGCGAGGGCCAGGAGGTGGATACCTCGTTGTTTGCCGCCAACATGTATGGCGCCAGCCTGGATATCCAAGCGTTCCTAGCAATCGGGGAGGGTGACCGCTTCATCAATCCCATCTCGCGGCTGGACGTGTCCAACCCCATGTCCGGGTCCCTTTACCCAAGCAAGGACGGTCGGTGGGTGACGCTCACGATGCCGGATACGGATCGTTGGTGGCCCGGCCTGGCGGAGGCCCTGGGGATCGACCCGGACGATGACCGCTTCAACACCCACGACAAGCGCTGCGAAGACAACCGCCTGGAATTGATCCATCTGTTCGAGGAGCGCTTCCAGACGCAGCCCGGCAGTCATTGGCGGCAGATCTTCGACGAAAAGCAGATGTCGGCCGATGTGATCGAACAGTTCGACTACCCCGCGAATGACCCGCAGGCGCTGGCCAATCGCTACATCATGGAGCTCGATCATCCGAGCTTCGGCAAGGTCAAGAGTCTCGGGTTCCCCATCTTCATGAGTGACAGCCCCGCGCGCCTTCAGAGCCTGGCCCCCTGCAAGGGCCAACACAGCGGCCAGGTGTTGCACGAGCTGTTGGGGTACTCCGAGGAAGCCATCAACCAACTCACCAGCGACGGGGTCATCGCCTGAGGTCCGACAGGAGTTCCCTATGGCCAAAGCATTGGAAGGTATTCGAGTCGTTGATCTGACCGTCTGGTTCCAGGGACCGGTGGCGGCACAGTATCTCGCAGACTTCGGCGCCGATGTGATCAAGGTCGAGCGCCCCAAGGGCGGGGACCAAGGGCGCGGCGTGCGCAGCATCAAGGCGTTGCCCATCGGGACTGGAACCAGTACTTTCTGGTCATCAACCGCAACAAGAAGAGCATGGCCATCGACCTGAAGACGCCGGAAGGTCAGGAGATCATGCACCGCCTCATTGCCAAAGGCGGATGTGTTCCTGTCGAACATGGGCATGGACTGGCTTGAAGCCCGCAACCTTTCCTACGACAAGCTCAAGGAAATCAACCCACGGCTCGTCTATGCGACCAACACCGGCTACGGCCGTTTTGGCGGCGTCAACAAGCCCGCGTTCGATATGACGGTCCAGGCCATCACGGGGGCGATGGCGCGCCTTGGGGAGCCGGGCCAGCCGCCGATTTACTTGGGCATGGGCTCGGGCGACGCGTACGGCGGGATCATGTCTGCGCTTGGTATCCTGCTGGCGCTGTATCAGCGCAACCGCACCGGAAAGGGCCAGTCTCTGGATGCGTCGCTTTACGGCGCCCAGTTGTTTCTGGCTGCGCCCTACCTTCAGTCGTTCCTGGCCGGAAACCCCGACCCTGCCCTGCAGCACTCCCGCAAAGCGGTCGAGAACCCACTCTGGAATGTCTACCCCACAGCAGACAAGTGGATCTATCTGTGTGCGGAAAACACGGACGACGCCTTTGCGCGGTTGTGCCGTGCAATCGGTGCAGCGGGTTTGGCGGACGATTCCCGTTTCAAGACGGCGGACGGGCGACGCACCCAGAACGAGGCCCTCATCGCTGCGCTCGACAGCCACTTGAAGGCCAAACCCTCACGGTGAGTGGCTGGAGGGGATCCAGGCCGAAGGGCTTGCGTCGAGCCCGATCAACAATCTGGCGGACGTCGCAAAGGACGAGCAGGCCTGGCAGAACGCCTACTTCACCAAGGCCTACTGCGAAGAGGTGAAACGGGAAGTCGATGTGCGCGGCCTGCCCGTGACACTGTCGAAGACACCCGGGCGAGGTAAAGACGCTGGGCCCGCAACTAGGGCAGGACACCGAGATCCTGATGATGGATCTTCTCGAGTACGAATGGGATGAAATCGAGGCCCTCAAGGCCAAGGGCGCCATTCCATAACAACCGCTACTAAAGAGGGTGCAAGAACATGAGCTGGACAGACTGGTCTCCCGTTGAGGGGGAAGGGCTCGATAATTTCAAGGAAATTCTCTACGAGAAGAAGCACCATCAGGAGCTCGGCGGTGGGGTGGCCCGCATCTCTCTGAACAAACCGGACAAGATGAACACCCTGACGATGAAGACCGTGGACGAAATGTTCCGCGCCTTCTACGACGCCAACCATGACGCCGGAATCGGCGTCATCGTGGTCGCGGCCAAGGGCAAGCATTTTGGCGCGGGTGGAGATGTCGACTGGGAGCGCTGGGGCCTGAGGGAGGCGTTCTACAACCGCTACCCCCACAACCGCCTGCTGCGTATGTCCCGCAAGCCGATCATCGCTCAGGTGCAGGGCTACTGCATCGCCGGGCACAACCACATGGCCTATTGCTGCGACTTCACCATCGCCGCGGACAATGCAATTTTCGGGCAGGCGGGTCCCCGCGTGTCGTCGCCGGCGGACGGCTTCTTCGTGCCGTATCTGACGAAGGTGGTCGGCGCGAAGAAGGCGCGGGAAATGTGGATGCTGTGCCGCAAGTACCCCGCTGCTGAAGCTGAGAAGATCGGGCTGGTGAACACGGTTGTCCCGCTGGACGACCTCGAAGCCGAAGTCGACAAGTGGTGCGCCGAGATGTTGGCGCTCAGCCCCGGCTGTCTGGAGGTCCTCAAGGCATCCTTCGATCAGGAGATGGATGGCTACAAGGAATCCTGCATCATCTCCGCGGGGATGTACCCCGATTGGTTCGACATGCCCGAAGGCAAAGAGGGCGGGGCCGCCTTCGTCGAAAAACGCAAAGCTACGTTCTGGGACATCCGCAAGAAGGAAGCTGAGGCCCGAGAGGAGCTGATGGCAGAGTATGATGCCCAGTCCGCTGAAGACGATCAGTAGCGCTGATGTTCTGGACCGCCTGTCTGTACCCGGCGGGCGGGAAGCGTTTTCTCCACTCGGCGATGCGCCGTTCGTACTTCTGGACATAGACGGAGCTCCGTCCGCAGACCTCGACGATCACCTGCGCTCTCTTCCTTGCCCGGTCATCGGCGTTGGAAGAGCAGACGCACCTCTTGCCAACGCAACCGATGTGGTGGTGGAGCACCTGCAGGACGCAGAGCCCCTGGTCCGAAACATCGAGGCCCACCCGCTGGCGGCCGCCACTCTTGTGCAGCTGTTGCGTCACAACGAGCAGACCAGCGTTTCGAACGGACTTTTCGCGGAGTCGCTCGCCTACGCGACCCTTCAGGGAAGCGGTGACTTCCGCGCCCATCTGGAAGAACGGGGCCACACACCACAACCCGCCCCGTCCCCCGAGCCCGCCGTCCGGATCACCCGCGAGGGAGATATCCTCAAGCTGATTCTCAACAGGCCGGATCATCGCAATTCCTATTCGATGGCGATGCGCGATGGTCTTACCGAAGGGCTGCACCTTCTGGCCGCCGATGCGCGGCTTACAAAGGCGATCATTTCAGGCGAGGGTCGCTGCTTCTGCACCGGAGGCGACCTCGAAGAGTTCGGCCTGGCAGAGGACCCCGCCCGTGCGCATCTGGTTCGCTCCACCCGTCATGTCGGGCTTTTGATCCACGAACAGGCCTCCCGGGTCGAGTGTCATGTGCACGGAGCCTGCATCGGTTCGGGGATCGAGCTCCCCGCTTTTGCGCACCGCATCGTCGCTGCGGAAAAGACCTTTTTCCAGCTCCCGGAAATCAACATGGGCCTGATACCAGGAGCGGGCGGAACGGTTAGCATCCTGCGTCGCATCGGCCGCCACCGCACGGCCTATCTCTGCCTCTCGGCCAAACGCATCACGGCCCCGACCGCACTCGAATGGGGCTTGATCGATTCGATCGCTTAGGCGACCAAGCCGCTTCACTTCTTGTCCCCGAGATCTCGTCCCCGAGCGATTATGCCAAAAACGCAGGGAAAAGCGGTGGCCGCGCGGCCTCACCAACTTTGATACATCAGTGCCGTCAGTCGCTGGTCTCAACGCGTGCCTTGAGAGCCTGATTCATTGGCTCGAATCCGTCTACGGTTTGGCCATCGAGCATGCTTCTGAAGAAGGGGACGAGGAATCCGCGGAACTCCTCCCCCTGGACGAAGCGCGAGCGACCGCCACCGTCGGAGTGAAACCCATCGCGTCGCCACCTGGTGGCTGAAGCATCACCTCGAGCTTCGACCCCACTGCCATGTCTCCTTCGATCCGTGCGCGCGGCGCCTGGCTTAGCCGACGCGATGCGGCTCGAACGTCCGTGCGCCGATATTCTCATCGAGCAGGTGACGCGCGATCGTGAGGATCTGCATCTCTGTCGTGCCCCCGCCCAGTTCGAGCAGCTTGGCGTCGCGCGCGAGACGCTCTACCTCGTACTCGGCAATGTAGCCATAGCCGCCGAGGATGTGGATCGCCTGCTGCGTGACCCGTGAACCCACTTCCGCGACGTACAGCTTGGCCGCACATGCGTCGATGACCGAACCGGTGTGTTGCTTGTCGTAGACGATGCGGCGGCTATTGCTGATGTCCACGTACATGCGTGCGAGGCGTTCTTGTACGAGCTGGTAGTTCGCAATCGGCTGACCACCCTGCTCGCGGGTCTTCGCATACTCAAGCGCGATCTCGAACGCTTTCTCAGCGAGCGCATAACTCATCGTCGCGATGCCGAGGCGTTCGCCCGCCAGCGACTTGCGCACGTGATCGCGGTCCTCGACACCAAGGCCGAGGAGGTTGCTCGCGGGCACCTTCACATCGTCGAAGAACGCCTCACCGGTGGGGGATGACTTCATGCCCATTTTCTGAAACGGCTCGCCAGTGCTGACCCCTTCCCACTCCCTCTCCACGATGTAGGCCTGGATAGCGCCGGTGTCTGCGTCCTTCGCATAGACCAGGAAGACGTCTCCGTACGGTCCGTTGGTGATGAACGTCTTCGATCCGTTCAAGATGTAGGAATCACCATCCTTCTTCGCCGACGTGCGCATTGAACCAAAGGCGTCCGATCCGGCGCCGGGCTCCGTCAAGCACCAACAGCCGATCTTGTCCCCTCGCAACAGCGACGGCACGTACGTCTTGATCTGCTCGGGCGTGCCGTGCTTGCGGATGTTCCCAGCACAGAGTCCGACGCTCACGCCCCATGAGCTGCACAGGCCTGGATTGACGCGCGACATCTCGATGGTGAGCTGATTGCCGGCGAAGGCGACGACTTGTTGCATTTCCCCGTCGTCATCGTCAGCGGGGGCTGCCGAGCCGTCAGCGTTTCTCACGCCGCCGGTTTCTTCGAGCCAGTCCGCGTCCGGGGCGAGACCTAGATCGGAAACCATTTTCTTGATGAAGGGAAAGGGCAGGATCTCTTGGCTCTCGAGCTGCTTGGTCAGCGGCTTGAGCTCGGTTTCCATGTACTTGCGGAACTGATCGCGAATGCCGCGTTCCATGTCGGTGAGCTGAACATCATATACGGCCATGTCGCCCTCCAAGGCTGGCGTCTCCGGGTAAGACACCTTAGCGCGGTGCGCGCAGCTTAGTGACCCTTGAAGACCGGCTTACGCTTTTCCAGGAAGGCGCGCGGTCCCTCGACCGCGTCCTTGGACGTCAGCACCGGCATGCCGTAGCCGGTTTCGATCTCGAACGCCTTTTCCTCGGGCAGCATGTCGGTCTCACGCAGGGTCGCCAGGATGGCTCGCACCGCGAGGGGGCCGTTCTCGGCGATGCGCTGGGCGATCTCCCGGGCCTTGGCGACGGCCTGACCATCGGGCACGACGTGATTGATCAATCCCAGATCGAAGGCCCGCGCCGCCGTGAAGTCCTCGCCCACGAGAAGCATCTCGGCCGCAATCGCGTATGGGATCTGGCGGCGCAACCGCACGACCGAGCCTGCCATCGGAAAGAGACCACGCTGCACCTCGGTGACGCCAAACTTGGTGCTCTCACCGGCCACGCGGATGTCAGTGCCTTGCAGAATCTCGGTACCGCCCGCGCGCGCGAACCCTTCGGCGGCCAGGATCACGGGCTTCTTCGGGCGGTAGGTCTTCAGCCAGGCACCCATGATCAGCGGCGGCTCATTCACGGCGCGCTCCATCCACTCGTTCTCGAGCTTTCCTGCGGTGAGCTTCGTGATCTCTTCGAGATCCATTCCGGAGCAGAAAGTGTCTCCTTTGCCCGTGAGGATGGCGACACGGAGATCATCGTCGGCGTCAAGCTGGAGCCAGGCGTCATAGAGGCGGCACATCGCCTCACAGTTGACGGCGTTCTTCTTCTCAGGGCGATTCAGGGTGACGGTCAGGATCGCCCCGTCCTTCTCGACGAGCACGGCGGGTCCAGGCATGGGGTTTCCTCCTCTTCGGGGTGTGTAGGACTCTCATTACAGCATATCCCGGTTCCAAACTTTCCCACGTTCGAATTGGAACGTGGAAAAGTTTGCTGCCTGTGTAGGAGCGGCCTCGCCCGGGTTGGCGCCAGCCGAAGGTGGCCGGACGCCAGCCCGGATCAGATTGCTGGTTTTAGAAGTTGACGGCCGCGTAGGCGCCGGTCGACAGGTAGCTGTTGTTGGTGTTCGACTGATCGAACGCATACGTGTAGCGAACATCGATACCCAGGCTGATCGCGTCAATCAACACGAAGTCGAGTCCTCCTGCGAAATGAAGACCGACGTCCAAATACGTTGTGTCGTTCGACGGCGGCGAGTTCACGAGAAACGCCATTCCGATCGGGATCAAGAATGGGCGAACGACTTTCCACCCATCGTATCGAAGCATCGGTGCGATGGTTACGTTGAGCTCGGTTACGTGAACGTCGCTCGTGTCGGTGCCTCCGAGTAGTGCGCTGGTCGTTTGAGCCACCGTCTTCTTAGAGAAGCGCGAGTACTCAACGAAGATCTCTCCGAGCAAGAGGAATCCGCTCATGTCCGCGGGATCTGTCAGCGCCAGGTTGAGGCCTGCTGCGATCGAGAATCCACCCTGATCGTCATTGAACCCATTCGCTCCGCCGGTATCGGGGAACACTTCACCGCCGCGGTCCTTGGTGAGCCGCGAGTACGCGCCTCGGAAGAACACCTGGTTCCTCTTCGGGGTAGCCCACGTCTCTGTTTCCTCCGCCACCTCTGTTTCCTCCGCCACCTCGGCTTCCTCCGCCACCTCGGCTTCCTCCGCCACCTCCGCTTCTGTGACGGACTCGGCTTCTACGGCCACTTCCGCCTCGGCTGCGGGCTCGCCCACTTCCTCGACTTGAGCCGACACGGGCAACGCAAACGACGCAACGGCCAAGAACCCTACAACCCTGCTCCAACCATATAACTTCATGGCAGTCTCCTTTCCTTCTCCGAAGGGCAGCGAAGCAACGCGCGTACCAACTGCGTCACGGAGCAGAAGCACTTAGCCAAAACGGAGGTCTGAGTGCGGCGCACCGCCGACGACACGCGCAACGAATGCTTTTCGCCCCAAATCTACGCCAAATCTGCGCCAGAATAGGGGTCACTCTCCTGGTATCCAAGTCCGCGATACCA
>PVMK01188444.1_pt1 | contig 19621 bp, 13 predicted proteins | sample 1853481 | NCBI WGS metagenome assembly PVMK01 (sample SAMN08533507, study PRJNA380276) | Marine sediment metagenome, whole genome shotgun sequencing project. | reverse complement strand
CAGGGGTAGCCTCCCGATACTCCTGTTCAGCCGTTTCATTGAATGCTTCAACCAGCCTATCAGACGGCTCCCTGGAAGCATCCGGGACGTTCTCGCTCGATTCCAGTTTCGCCCTCTCAAGGGCCTCAAATGTCTTTCCCATAGGCAATCCAAAGATCAGGCCGGCCAAATTACGCTGAACAACAAATCAAGCCCTGAATTCGGGGATGGAAACCAGCACCGGCAGGTCAAGGTGCTGCTCCACATCCTCGGGTCTGTCAAGACCATCGTCTAAATATTCCACAAAGAAGGCCAGAAAAAGCCCTCCGAAAATACCCAAAAAGACACCAAGCGCCAGGTTCAAACGCTTTTGGGCTCACCGGCTTCAGCGGTGGAATGGCAGGCTCCAAGACTGCTGACATTGGCAATCTTTTCAGCATCCATGGCATTGGAAATCCGGGATTCCTCGAATTTTGTGAGATAGAGCCGGTAATTTTCCTGATCTACATCTGATTGATTCTTCAGCTGGTTCAATTCCATCTCGATTTGGTTGAGTTTCACAATCTTATTCCGGTAGTCTACGAGTTGTGCATTCTGTGCTATCTTTTTGGCGCTGGAGGCCGTCAGGTTGGCCTCGTTCTGGAAAAGCTCTTCCTGGAGCCGTTGATAGGCTGCATTGGGTCCGTAAAGGGTCTTTCCGTAATTCTTTTCCTCCTGCTCTTTGAGTTTCTTTCTGACAATTTGGATCTCTGCTTTCACATTCCGAACCAGTCTATTCTGATCTGCATATTTGGCGATTAGTTCGCTCTCCTTAATTTCCAGCCCCACCAGCCTCGTTACGAGGTCAGCAATCAAACGTGAATTGGTAACAACCTCCCTTTGTTGAGTGATGGTTTCCGGGATTTTACCCAGTTGACGCCGGATCTGGATGACCCGAGTCTTCGTCTCGGCCTCCTGGACAATGGTCTGGTTGAAATCGTTCTCGAGTTTGGCCTCTTGGGCCAGATATATCTGGAGCTCCTCTTTTAAAGAGGTTACGTCGTATTTGGCCTTCAAGGTCTGTAAGCTGGTTTCTGTTTTTCTCAGCCTCTCTTTATAGGCCTGGGATTGTTCCTTGAAGAATTTGTGGGACTGGGGATTTCTGTGAACTTCCAGGTGACGGTCAAGAAAAAACTTCACCAGATCGTTCACGACAAGGGCGGCCATCCGCGGGTTGTGGTGTTTGAAACTTATCTCAATGACGCTTGATTTCTTGATTCCTTTTACCTCCAGCTCCTCTTGAAGGCTTTGGGTCGCCATATTCACAAACATTTCTTGAGGATTAGCATTTGCCACGGCCCCCTGGGCCTTAGACTCTCTTATCTTAAGGTCTTTATAAATGGTTGTTGGACCTATGGCCTTCACCACCTTTTTTGCCAAAGACCAGCCTTTTAGGATCTCCATCTCTGAGTTGAGCTGCTCCTCGCGATCTACCCGGATTATGGGGTCCGCTTTGCCACTGGCAGGCACGTAGACGTTCTCCCTGCCCACCTTTACCAAGATCTGAGAACTGGCCTCATAGGTGGGTTCCATCAGGAAAGTGATTAGGGTCACTACAAAAACAGTGGAACAAAAAAAGACAAGGATCTGAGCCTTTCGCTTAAAAACGATGTAGAGGAAATCCCTTAAAGAAGGCTTTATTGTCTCAGATGCGTCCACTTCCCGTCCTCTTTTTTTGGGACCACTTGGAACCCTGCTGGCAGGTGTTAGTTCGCAATCATTTGTTGCGTCAAATTAGGCATAAGAAGCTTTTCCGTAGTTTTGGTCATGCCCATTGTTTAGTAAGAAATTCAAAAATATCTTAATTTTATAACATAGTTAAAGCTATTTGTCAATCAACAACTAAAGGAACAGGGAACCCTCAAAATCAATGTTAAGATGATAATATCAGGGGTTTAGGGAACGTCACTAATCCCGTTCCAACAAGACAAATCCGAATACAAAACCTCGAAATTATACCAAATTTCGAAGATCAAATGAGTAAAACATTTCATCTTTGCAATTTGTAGGGCTCCACCGCCTTGATTCAGTCGCCGTTATCGCTATGGTTAGTACCTCTTATCACTTAGTTTTCTGTCACAAAAAACAAGGAAATCGTTATATGGTATCAGTTATCAGTTGTCAGTTATCAGTGAAAGCATATCGATACTAATTTATCTTCCTTAGGGATTTGCTGAGACCTACGAGCATCGCCGAGAGTTCTTTTGTGGCAAAATCTTTAATATCTTGAAAATGTTTATACAAATCTGCACATAATCGTGAAGACCTCTTCCATACTTCCAAATCCTCAAATTTCAAAATAACCTCCAGTGCTGACAACTGACAACTGATAACTGGCTCCTACAACTTCATCTTTGGGTTGCGGGTATCCCGCTTTAGTTTTATTTTGCTCTTTAGGCAGAAAATTAAAATATTTTAACTTGATGTTGTCCAAAGCCTTCTCAGCATCATCATTATTCTTGAACGTGCCCAGGTACACCCGATACAACGGGTTACCGCCCTGCCGGGCTGAAATTATATGGGCCTCTTTATCTTCCTTGATCAAATCCTGAATACAGAGCGTGGCATCTTCTCGAAGATAAAATGATGCATAATGTATGCGGTATACCCCCTTTTCATCTTTGGCAATCAGATCTTTTCGTTCGATATGAGGCAGAATTATCTCCTGCCCGGGATATATCCAATTTACATCTATGATGCCGGGGTTTGCCATCTGTATCAGGTCGATAATGCTTGTATTTGCAACCCCGTATTCTCTGCGTGCCAGATCATACAGGGATTCATTGGGCGCCACTATTCTGGGATTGTTGCCAGTCCTTTTCCCAAGATCGCTGGGCTTCTCATAGACTGTTTTCGATAACGCCGCCCCATCGAAATTAGCAGACTTCTGCACCTGGTTAAGCCTATTGTTTTTTTCTCTTTCCCCGGCTTGCGATTCTCCAGTAACGCTTTTTTTCGTGCTTGTGGTCAATTCTTGTTCAAGCACTAAGGGTTTATTTTCATCTGTAGGCGGGTTCTTCCCCGAAGCTCGTAGTGTGTCTGATGCCAAATCTTCGATATAATAGTTAGGGTTCTGCGTCAATTTCGAGTTATTGCTTTTTCCTGTCCTGTCTTGCAATTCTCGTGCAACGCTGCCTGTGCTTTCAATCGCCTGTTTTTCAAGGCCTGAGGGTTCATCTTCCTTTCCAAGTCGCTTCGTTTTCGGAACTTGAAGTTTATCCGCGGAAAGCTTCTCTGTTACATCAGAAAATGGGACTGTGGCCATCTGTTTTGAAGAAACTCCAGTCTCAACAGGGGAAGAACCTTTTGCGAACGACTCTCCGCTTTCCCTGGATAGAGTGCCTTTTGGTTGTATAGGTGGTTGTATAGGGATTTCTATCCGAACTGGAACAGAATTCTTCCTGAAAACCCAGCTTTTTGAAAAATGATGCTTGCCATCAAAGAGGCTTGTTCCCAGATACAGTATCAAAAAGGCAGCAACTGCGGCAGCTCCAATCCATTTAAGTCTCTGAAAAAAGACCGGGCCATGTCTTTGAACCTTATGCACCGATTCCATATCCCCGATGACTTCCTTGATGATCTTTCCGCCTATGGAAGGAGCCTCGACTGCGTAACCGATGAGCATGGCATTATCACAAATCTGGTTTATCAGTCTTGGAATACCCCGGCTCCTTTTCCAGATTAGCGACAAGGCCTTTTTCTCAAAGAGTTGGGACTGTTTTCCTCCAACGCGGAGTCTATGGAGAATATATTCCTGAGTTTCTTTTCTGGTTAGAGGAACGAGTCTGCGGGTTATAACCAGTCGTTGTTGCAACGGCCTCAGAGATTCTTTCTGGAGTTTGTAACCGAGCTCGTTTTGCCCCACCAGAATAATCTGAATCAATTTTCTTTCTTCATTTTCAATGTTGGAAATATGTCTGATGTCTTCAAGCGCCTCATCGGAAAGGAGATGTGCTTCATCAAAAATCAATACCGCCTGTTTACTACCCTTTTCATGCAGTGTTTCAAGTTTGTTCTGTATGGCCTCCAATATCTCGAGAGGGCCTGTGTTTTCAGCGATAATTCCGACCTTTTTCCCAAGGTAATGGAGGACATCCTTGAAAGTAACCCGCGGATTTGTGATGTTGAGGACAATAAATGAAGGATCAAGTTGTTTGATAAGGGCATGAATTAAGGTAGTCTTACCAGTTCCAATGTCTCCAACTACAAGAGCAAAGCCTTTTGACGCATTAATAGCGTAATCCAGGGAAGCCAGAACCTCTCTGTGATTCTTCGAAAGAAACAGGAAATCCGGATCGGGCGTATTTTCAAATGGTTTTCTTGTCAGCCCGTAATATTTGGGATACATGTTTTACAGTCTTTTTGAAGTTGATTTGCATACGAAATGGTCGCAATATTTCGTCCTGTTCGGTTGGAAGTTTCACTGCAAAAGCGCTGAGGTTTCCAATGCTAGTTTCCAATGATGGTGTTCGTCTAGAAAATTTTAACAAAAGATAAATAAATCATACCATACTTCTTTTATTTTGTCAAGATATAGATTATGCATAAACTTCGTAGAAATCAGATCCAAATCTTGTTACTTCAACCTAAATCTCGGCAAGCTTAGTAATAACTCCGTTCTTTACTACCGGAGACCTTTGCAAAACGCCCCCTATTAGCCAATCTCGGCTTCAGACTCAAATTTCAATCTTCGAAATATCTAAATACATTCCTGTGGTTGAAATTTTCGCCTTCCTTGATCTTGACTAAAATTGAACATTTTTCAAAGGTCTCGACCGATGATGCCCGCTAATACCGCTCCGGTAAAACCACAGAGGTTTTTCTTTTCAGCGGGGTTGATTTCATCGCGGAAATCTGCAGAGTTGGTGCCCTTACGCCTCACGGAAAGGATTTTTTATTAGAATCCCCTCAACCATTTGTCCGTTAGGCATGGTTTGGGCCTCCTCAAGCTGTAACCCCTTGGGATGGTTGATCGATGATTTAAAACCAAAATGGATTGAACCTCAGTAACCTGCAACGTGCAACTCGTAACCCGTCCGGTCTCTACTCATATTCCTGCAGGGCATGCAGGCCTATCTTCATTGGTTTGAATATTGCCACAATGTTAATTACAATTACAGCTGAAAAGGACAATACTATAAAGAGCCATTGTATCGGAGAAATAACACTTCCCTTCACCTGAGACATGAAGAGTATATAGACCGGTCCTGCTTCAAGAATAACTACCGAACCGATAAACAGAGAGCTTATAATCATATACAGGAAACCGCCAAAACCGGTGGAGACCTGTCCGATATTCTCATGCTTGAATTTCGGATAAATTGCGCCGAATCCGATTCCTAATGCTACGATCCCGAAAGTCATAAAGCCGATGGTTATGGAAGACAGAATCATCATGAACAGGGTCACTTCGAGGAGGTAATTGGTAGCCACAATCAGAACTTCAGCGAGGATGAATATGGGAAAAAGGAAGAATATAAATTTTCCCCACAGGTATCTCTTGATCTTCAGGGGAGATGAACGAATGATCCAGTATGCCTCGCCCTCAGCGCTTACTGCCGTAAAAACAAAACGGGTGCAAAGGGCGGAAAGGACAAACCCGGCCAGTCCCATATTAAGGAAGGCTAATTCATTTTGGAGGAAATCCAAACGAATAGGGCTCTTATCTAACGGCAATACACTGAAATTGTACAGGTAAACTACTATGAGGGCCGCTAACAACAGCAATTGAGACCACTGGGTATTATCCCTGAAAAATACCCGGATGTCCTTGCTGATAATTGCGGAAAGATCCTTCCCAAAGGGCTTTGAGACAGACATGATCATCAGATCAAGGAGCCTCTTTCCCCCTGCGCGTCTTTTCTTGGCCTCCTGAGATTTGGAAAATCCGTCAAAATAGATGAAGTGGGCGATCCAGACATTTATAACCACTGCCGACGCGGCCGTAGCCCATGTGAGAAGGATTTCAATCCCGCTTTCAAAGGGACGCCCCTCAGATACATTTAGATTGGCCCAGAGTGTCTCAGTGACCCAGTGGGTTGGTAGAAAAGGGGAGTCAGGCACCTTCAGGGCGCTTACGTATTGGGCGACGCTGAAAAAGGCCTCAGGGTTGACCAGCCTCTCCGGTCTGAGAAATCGAAATAGGAGATAGAGTGCCACAACCATAAATATTGTCAGGAGAAGTATAATGTCCTTTGTCCGCTGCGCGGGAAAGATATGAACAAGAACCATGGTAAAAAAGATGCCTATGCATGAGGCAATAATCGCCATTGCCACATTCATGTGAATGAGGGATATATAAAACCCAAGACCCGGTCCGTACACATATCCGTAGGACAAAAAAATCGGCAGCGCAAAGATGATGACCATCCACGAACTATCTATAAAGGTATAAAAAGACCTGGATATGAAAAGTTCCTCAACAGAAACAGGGGTTGAATGGCAAAACTCGAGATCTTTTGAGAGGTAGAGATTGGAGAGTGCGGTGATGACATTACTGAAAATAAGCATCGAAAAAAAGGTGAGCAGTACCATTGAGAGGAGCTGTTGCGCCAAAAGATTGCCGATCATCTCAACAGACTGGAAGTAGATCAGGACACGAGACGAAAGGACAAACATCCCTCCGCAAAAGGCGAGACCCAACCCGCCCATTATCCATACCCGTTTTTTCCCCGGACTCCCGGAACGGATCAGCTGGTTCCTGAAACCGAGAAGTCTGGGTCTGATAAGGAGAAAAAGATCCTGCATCTATTACCTCTCTTGTGTCAGCCGCAGAAATACATCTTCTAATTTACCGTCCATCCCTGCCTGTTCTCTCAACTCCCCTGCCGTACCACGGACGATAATTCTGCCTTTCTGAATAATGGCGATCTCGTCACATACCTCTTCGGCAACCTCTAAGGAATGCGTTGACATAAAGAGGGTTGTTCCTTTTTCAGCCTGATCTCTGAATATATTCTTGACAAGTCTTGCCCCCTTGGGATCGAGTCCTACCATCGGCTCATCCACAATAAGGACCTTTGGCTGGTGAACCAGGGCAGCGCACATTATCAGGCGCTGTTTCATGCCGTGAGAATAGCTTTCGATCAATTCCTCTTCCCAGTGTCTCAGCTCGAAAAGCTCCAATAGATCCCCGATTCTCCGGTTCAACATGGGTGTAGAATCAAGGCTATAAAGATCTGCGACAAAATAAAGGAATTCCAGACCTGTTAACTTTTCATACATGAAGGGTCTGTCAGGGATGAACCCGACACATTGTTTAGCAGCGGAGGGGTCCTTTGCAAGATCATGACCATCGATTATGATTTGCCCTTTGGTGGGTTTAAGGACCCCGGCCATCATCTTGATGGTCGTGGTCTTTCCAGCGCCATTCGGTCCCAAAAATCCGAAGCATACCCCTTTTCTTATCTCTAAATTGATCTGATCAACGGCCCGGAGGCCCCTATAAAATTTAGTTAAATTAATTAACTTGATCATATCCATAATCCAGTATTTTCAGTTTGAGTTTACCCATGAGTGCAATGATATCCGCCTGTTTTTCCAAGCCCCCGTGTACCAGCTTAATATGGGTCGCGTCGGTCGGCATCTGGTTGAGGGTTGCATCCATGGATAGCCATCTGCCGAGATAGGCTTCTGTCCACGCATGATAAAAAAACCTACCATTGGCATAAACAAGACCAACGCATTCACGGGCAGGTATTTTGGAGGACCGCAATAGGGCCGTAAGCAGCACGGCATGCTCGTTACAGTCCCCTACTCTTGTCTTCAAAACTTCCACGGCGCTCGGCACATTAAGTACAGGTTTCTTTTCCACGTTATTATAAACCCACGCCATCAGTTTTCCGGCCACGGCAGCAGGATCTTTTTGATTTCCAGCAATCTCCCGGGCCTTTTCCATTATTCCCTTGTCATCACTCTGAATGTTGAATTCAGCTTTGAGATAAGGTTTCATCTCTTCTGATGGATCGAGGAAAGGCAAACTGTATGCGGCTTTCAGCGATCTCTTCTCCGTGTTGATCTTTAGAATTCCGTCTCGGAAACGCTGTCTACCCCGGTTCAGGACGTCAAGATCAAAATGGGTATCTCGTAGGCCCTCAACTTCGAGTTTCAGGGATGTCAACTTATCAGCGTCTGTCAATTTTTGTTTTACATCAATGGAGGCCATTTCGTAAAAATCATAAGTCTTTCCCTCCTCAAGATTCCGGGGGGCGGTTGCAGCGTTGGCCCTGATTAGGGTAAGCCCCATAAATCCCTTCTCCTTCAACACCTCTCCATTTTTATTAAGCCAGAATATCAGCTTCTGGCCCCACATCTCCGTTTCCAGCCGATATGTTCTGTACTTCAGGCGATTTATGACGAGAGGCTCTTTTGCAGCAACCCTTATAACCACTGCCTTTTGCGCCATGGTTGAAGGATCAAATAAGAAAAATTTGAATGATTCTCCTATCTCCAATGGACGGCCTCTAAAAAACTGCGACATCCCCGAACCTATCACAGGTGGGCCAGAAAGACTTATAGTGTGGGTCTTTTTTCTCTTCCCCTCTCCAACCTCTATCAGCATGCTCTGGCCCTCAACTTTGCCCGAGACCCGGAAGTTGACAACCCCGGAATCGATCCGGAGCATAAAACTTTTCAACAAAAACCCCTGGTCCACAATAGAACGTGTGGAGGTGCGCATCAGGGTTGCCTGGCCCATGAGATTGAAGTTTAGTACAATTTCTTCATATATGAGGTAGTTTTTCCCCAAGGGACTTATTCTGGTTGTTGAGTAGCCGATCTTTTGGTCCTTGAGATAGATTTCCATCCATTCGTCCTGGACATTTCTAATCGTAGATATGTTTACAGGTGTAATGTCAGAGTGTTGAGTATTATGTTTAAAGTAATTCTTCTTGATCAACAGGCCTATCATAACCAACCACAAGAGGATAACTCCTCCTCCTAAGAGGTTGAAAAGCTGTCTTTTTTTGATTCTGTTCATGGTCTGCAGCCTGTGCTCGGTCGAATCCCGCGAATCGCGGGACCGGATTATCAACTTAGACCGCCGAAAAATTCAATCTTATATGTAGATTCGAATGAATGGATGATTGGTTGGATGAGGTTCTATCTCGATGATTTGCGAATTCGGAAAAGAAGTTAAGGGCTTGCGACTTCAGGAATAGAAGAATTCAAAGCTACATCTTATATTTTCCAAAATCTTCCTGATTGAGGCTCTCTAAAATCTCCTGCCACTTCTTACCTTTCTCTGATTTGTCCTGAGGTTCCGCCTTCAGGTCTATCTGGCTGGACTTACTGATTACCTCCTTGGCCACAAAAATAGGAGTTTTCAGCCTGAGGGAAAGGGCAATCGCATCGCTTGGTCTGGCATCGATCGCCATTTCCTTGCCGTCGTATTTGAAATGAATAAGGGCATAATAGGTATTGTCCCTGAGATCGCAAACCTCGATTTTGCTGACCTCGATATTTACCAGGTCCATCATATTCTTTAGCAAATCATGGGTCATCGGCCTGGAAAATCTAACGCCTTCAAGCTCACTGGCAATGGCAGTGGCCTCCAGCAATCCTATCCATATGGGTAATGTTCCGTCGCCGTCGACTTCCTTGAGGATTACGATGGGACTGTTTGTTATTGGATCTACGGTTAATCCGGATATGGTCATGGGTGTATACATAATTTCCCCCCCCTGATTTATCAAACAAAACAGATACACAATGGATCTTACATCTATTCTTAACCATAACAATTGCTTTTGTCAACAAGAGTTCCTCTTCGCAGTGATTACCAGAGAGTAAATGAAAGAAAATTAACTGAGAATTGTCCTTATCGTTTAACGCCTGATGATTTGTTACTTGCCAGAATTGGCTTGTGGATGTAAGATCTCATAAACAGATAGAGATAAACTACCCAAGGAATACCGTTATGCCTGAAAAAGAATCCTTTTATCCATTTATACTCGATCATAAGCCTCGCATTTTTTTGAACTGGCTGCTCTACAGGCTCTTCAAGCGTGTGCATTTTAATGAAAATATGAGCGAGACTCTCAAACGGATGCACCGTGAAGGAACAGTGGTCTATGCCATCAAATATAGAGGGCACTTAGATTATCTTCTGTATCATTACCGTTTCCGAAGGAGCCGTCTTCCCTATCCCAAAATCGCTTTTGACCTGAATATGTCAATGGTGTTGCCTCTTGGACAGCTTTTCAAAATTCTTAAATTTAATATAGCCTTCTTCTTGAAGCACCACAGGCTGCCAGATCCTTATAGCACCGGCTTTTATGAAGAGGCCCTTAAGCAGGGAACGTCCTCTCTTGTATGTCTTGTAGATCCCAAGGGGTTTATCGGACGCTATATCTATGCCAAAAAGGACCCTGTTCAACTCCTCCTCGAAACACAGAAAAAGATGGAGCGACCTATCTATCTTATCCCCCAGCTTGTCCTTTACAAGAAGACCCCTGAGAAGGACCATCCGAGTTTGTTTGACATATTTTTTGGATTCAAAGACAAACCTGGAGTCCTTAGGAAGATCATTCTCTTTTTCAGGCACAATCGTCGCGCCTTCATTGATTTTGGAACACCCCTCAATTTGAAGAGTTATCTGGAAGGCCAGGATAATGTGCGGTCTTTGGAAGATATGGCCATGGAGCTAAGGCATATGCTCCTTGAAAGCATAGACCAGCAAAAAAGAGTTATCTTAGGGCCTGTTATTAAATCGAGGCAGCAATTCAAGGAAAAAGTGCTTAAAGATCCAGCCGTTATCCAGACTATTGAAAACAGATCGTCAAGGAACAATATCAAGCTGAAGCAGGTCAGGAAAGAGGCTTCTAAATACTTTGACGAAATTGCAGCGGATTATAATATCGCCTATGTCCAATTTTCCAGCGTCGTGTTAACCTGGCTCTGGAAAAAGCTGTTTCAGGGGATTGACGTGAAATTGGATGAGCTGGCAAAGGTGAGGGAATGTGCCAGAAAAGGCCCCGTTGTCTATGTCCCTTCCCACAAGAGTCACATCGACTATCTGGTCCTCAACCATATCATTTACCAGCACCACATGCATGTCCCCAGAACTGCAGCGGGCAAGAATCTTGGCTTTTGGCCGGTTGGACCTTTTTTCAGAAAAACAGGCGCATTTTTCATCCGCCGGACCTTCAAAGGCGCCACGCTTTATGCAGCGGTTTTCGTAAGATATATGAAGGCCCTCTTAGAAGAAAGGCACCCGTTGGAGTTCTTCATTGAAGGGGGAAGAAGCAGGAGCGGCAAACTGGTCCTCCCGAAAATCGGATTTCTCTCTATCCTGGTTCAGGCCTTCAGGGAGGGGTATTGTGATGACCTCGTGTTCGTCCCCACTTCCATCACTTATGACCGAGTCTTAGAAGAAAAGGCATACCTCAAGGAACTCGGGGGGGGAAGAAAAAGAAAAGGAGAGCATCCGGCAGGTTGTCGGTACCAGGCGTTTTTTTAAAAAAAAGTATGGAAAGATCTACATCCGGTTCGGCCAGCCTCTTTTGTTAAAGGAGTACCTGGCCCAAAACGTGGAATCGTCAGGCGGGACACAGAAGCGTCTGGCCTATGATCTGATACGCTCCATTAATCGGGTGAGCCTGGTAACGCCTATGGCACTCTTATCAACTGCCATTCTGACCAAGCATCGTCGAGGCTTTAACCTTTCCGAATTGACTGATACGACTGGAACACTCTTGGCTTTCCTTGAGAAGTACCGGTTACCCACTGCTACCTCCCTCGAACAATGTGATAAGGCAATAGCAAAGAGCATGGATGTCCTTATCAAGAGCAATGTGGTAAAGTCTTTAGAGGACGCGGAAGGGACAGAGCCCTTTTATTATGTGGATGAAGAAAAGAAGCGCGAACTGGAATATTACAAGAACAACAGTATTCATTGCTTTGTGTCCCATGCCTTTGTTGCCCTCTCCCTGCTGACCGGGAAAGAAGAGATAAAGACCGGCGAAGATATCCTGAAGGATTACGACTTTGTCAAAAAGCTTTTCAGGTATGAGTTTATTTATGATGCAGGGACCACTTCGCAGGAAGAGATCGACGACGTTACTGCTTATTTCACAGATGTATTATATATAACCTGGGACCGTGCCGATGCCGGGTACCGGCTTACAAGACTTGGCTTTGATAAGCTCCCCATCTGGGCGGCCTTAATAAAAACATTTCTCGAATCTTATTGGGTAGCAACACGGTCAATTATTGCTAAGGAAAAAGAGGGGAGGAAACAATCAGACCTCTTGAAGAATATGAATTATTTAGGGCTAAGATTCCATAAATTAGGCGTCATAGAGCACTTGGAAGCGGTCTCCCGGCTCAGCTTCAAGAATGCCATTCGCGTCGTAAACGAAGATATCTTGAAGGGTGAGGAAAAATCAGAAGAAGACCGTAGCCAGGCCAGAGAAAGGCTGTCGAAATTCAGTCAGCGATTGCACGACCTGTCCCACTATAAAAAATAATGGTCTATCTTAGCGCTTTAAAAAATTTGGCTTTGACTTTGCGCCTAAGAAACACGTCACCGAATTTACGAACCGGAGCCCTTACTTTCCCAGTCTCTTGATTCGAACTGCACAGACCTTTGTTGCAGGCGTTTTTGCCACAGGATCCAACTCGCAGCACGTCAGCACATTGGTGGGGGTTTCGGCAAAATGAAAAGTCATTGACACCGTACCCGAAGGGCAGATGTCCGTAACCTTCACCTTTACCTCCACCTCTCCTCGGCGAGATTCCACCTTCACCATCTGGCCGTCTTCTATCCCCAAACGGGAAGCATCCTCCGGGTGAATCTTCAACAGTTCTTCTTTTTCCAAAACATTGAGGCCGTATACCCTGCGTGTCATGGTGCCGTGAAAATGATACAAACTGCGATCGGTCGTCAGGAGCAGGGGATACTCCTCATCCGGTTCTTCGGCAGACTTCCGATAGGTCAGAGGCATAAACTTCCCCTTTCCTCTGACAAAGCTCTCGGTGTGTAGAATTTGTGTCCCGGGATGCTCTTTGGATGGGCAGGGCCATTGCAGGCCGCCGTGTTCCAAGCGTTCATAGGAAATGCCAGTGTAAGCGGGAACAAGTGAAGAAATCTCTTCCATCACCTCCATGGGACTTGAAAAATCAAATCCCTTGCCATTTAGACGCTTGGCGATCTGGCATGTGATCCACCAGTCCGGTTTAGCACCGCCTACAGGCTCAATGACCTTACGCACCCGTTGGACCCTGCGTTCGGTGTTTGTAAACGTACCGTCCTTTTCGGCAAAACTCGCTGCCGGCAGAACGACATGGGCCAATTCTGCGGTTTCCGTTAGAAAAATATCCTGCACCACCAGAAAATCAGCTTTTTTCATGGCTTCTACGGCATGGTTGGCGTTGGCTTCACTCAGAAACGGGTTTTCACCTATTAGGTAGAGCGCATTGATCTTGCCCGAATGGACGGCGTCGAATATTTCGGTGTGTGTCAACCCTGGTGAGTCACTTAATTCACAATCCCAGGCCGATTCAAATTTGGTTTTGTTCTCGGGGAGGCTTACCGACTGGTATCCTGGATAGACATTGGGCAGGCACCCCATGTCGCATGCTCCCTGAACATTACTTTGTCCCCTAAGGGGGTTAACGCCCGAGGATGGTTTGCCTATATTGCCGGTAAGCATTGCCAGGTTGGCGGTGGCCAGCACATTGTCAGTGCCCTGCACATGCTGGGTAATACCCATACAGTAAATGATGGAGGCCGGTTTTTCGGAAGCATAGCACCGGGCGGCATCAACAAGTTTTTCCCGGGGTACACCGGTAATCTTTTCTACAAAATCCAAATCGAAATCAGACAGGGATTCCACAAAAGCTTCAAAATTCTCACAGCGACTTTCAATAAAGGATTTATCGTAGAGCCCTTCTTCCCAGATCACCCGCATCATCCCCATAAGCAACGACACATCTGTTCCGGGTTTATGCTGCAAGAAATGATCGGCAATACGGCACAGCTCAATCTCTTTAGGATTGGCAACAATGAGTTTTGAGCCGTTTCGAACGGCGTCCCTTACCTGTTGCCCGACGATGGGATGTGCTGAGGTGGTGTTGGTGCCGATAGCGAGAATTGCAGAAGCGCTGCCAAGTTCGCTGATGGAGTTTGTCATGGCTCCACTCCCCATTGCGATGGCCAGACCGGCCACAGTGGGAGCATGTCAGAGACGTGCGCAATGATCGATATTGTTGGTTCCCATTACGGCTCTTGTGAACTTCTGAAGAAGATAGTTTTCCTCATTTGTACATTTGGCAGAGGCTATGGCAGCAAAACTGTTTCCATTGTATTGTGAGAATTTTTCTGTCAGTATGTCCAGGGCCTCCTCCCATTCTACCTCAACAAACTCACCGTTGCGTCTTACAAGCGGTGCCTTCAGGCGATCGGGGTGATTGACGAACCTGAAGCCGAATCGGCCCTTGACACAAAGTCTGCCTTTGCTGGCGGGGTTGTTCAGATCCCCCTTTGCACTGACGATCCGATTGTCGCGTACGCCCAGCAACAGGCCGCAGCCGCAGCCGCAAAAAAGTGCAAATGGTCTTTACCTGGTGTGTCGGCTTCAGGTAGTCTTTTTCGGTCAACGCACCCACCGGGCACCTGACTATGCACTCACCACATGATTCACAACTGGATTCTATTCGCGGCTTATCTCCAAAACCGGCGATTTTTGTCCCCAGTCCCCGATAGGCATAATCAATGGCCTGAACCTTTTGAAGCTCGTCGCATGTGCGCACACATATACCGCATAGCACGCAACGGTTGGGGTCAAAGCTAAAAAACGGGTTGGAGTCATCAATGGGCAATTTTTCTTCTCGGTGTTTCAGCCGTTGCAGCCGCTTTTTATTTATACCTACATGATTGGCCACACGCTGCAACGCGCAGCTGGTGTCCTGGGCACAAGCAAGACAGTCTGTATCGTGGTCGGCAATCAGCAGTTCAACTGCTATCTGCCGCATTTCATTGATTTCAGGGGTTTCGGTTCGGACAATCATTCCGTCCTTGACCTGGGTTTTGCAGGCAATCACCGTTTTTTTCCACTTACCGTCGATTTCCACCTGGCAAAGTCGACAGGCGCCCACCGGCTCCAATTCACTATGATGGCACAGATGCGGAATGTAAATTCCTTTCCTGAGCGCCGCCTCTAATATGGTCATGCCTTTGTCGGCCTTAACCGACTGGTCGTTTATTGTGAGCTCGATTTTGTCCGCCACTATTTACCTCCTTCATTTAAACGTCCAGGGACGCATTCCACTGCGCGAAATTTCTTCGGGCATTTTTCCAAACACATACCGCATCGGATACATTTGGATTGGTCAAGCATGTGCACCTCTTTTTTTTCTCCGGTAATGGCATCAACCGGACAGGCCTTGGCGCAGATCATGCAACCCTTGCACTTATCAGCATCGATACGATATGAAATGAGTGCTTTGCATGCCAGGGCAGGGCAACGTTTCTCGTTGATATGGGCTTCATATTCTTCTCGAAAATATTTAATAGTGGTCAGCACAGGGTTCGCAGCGCTTTGCCCCAGACCGCAAAGCGAGCCGGCGTTCACCGCTTCGCCGATCTCCAACAGTAAGTCGATGTCTCCGGGTTGGCCTTTTCCTTCAGTAATCTCCTCGAGAAGATTCAGCATCTGTTTTGTGCCGAGTTTGCAGAGTGTACATTGGCCGCACGATTCCTTTTGGGTGAAGTCAAGAAAATAGCGGGCGATGTCCACCATGCAGGTGCTTTCATCCATCACCACCATGCCGCCGGAGCCCATCATGGAACCGGCGGCTTTCAGCGAATCGTAATCCACAGGCGTATCCAGGAATTTGGCCGGCAAACAGCCACCCGAAGGTCCACCGGTTTGGACAGCCTTGAACTTTTTATCATTGGAAATGCCGCCACCGATATCATAGATGATCTCCCGGATTGTGAGCCCCATGGGTACCTCGATCAAGCCGCAATTGTTCACCATGCCTGTCAGGGCAAAGACCGCTGTTCCCCTGCTCTCTTTGGTACCCATGCCAGACAGCCACGCGCCTCCTCGATTGATGATCTGGGGGATATACGAAAAGGTTTTCACGTTGTTCAACAGGGTGGGCTTATCAAAAAGACCGACCTCCGTTGTGCGGGGCCTCGGAGCCGCCTTAGGCATACCCCTTTTGCCTTCGATGGACAAGGTCAGGGCGGTTGATTCTCCGCAGACAAAAGCACCGGCACCCTGAAAAATAAAAATTTCAAAACTGAATCCGCTGCCCATGATGTTCTCGCCAAGAAATCCCATATCAGTGGCCTGTTGGATGGCGCCCTGAAGACGTTTAACGGCGAGAGGGTATTCGGCTCGCACATAAATGTACCCTTTTTGTGCCCCGATGGTGTAGCCGGCGATAATCATTCCTTCCAGAACAGAATGGGGCTCGCCTTCCAACACGGAGCGATCCATAAATGCGCCGGGGTCGCCTTCATCGGCGTTGCAGACGACGTATTTTTCATTTTCCTCAGCCTGCAGCCCAGCCTCCCATTTGCGCCCGGTGGGAATCCGCCACCGCCTCTTCCGCGCAAGCCGGATGTTTTTATCTCCGCGATCACCTCGGTCGGTTTCATGGATAAAACCTTATCCAGGCCGCTATAGCCGTCATTGGCGATGTAATGGTTTATATTGGTTGGATCGATAAATCCGAAGTTGCGAAAAAGTACTCTTTCCTGGGACTTGAAATTAGGTATATCCCACAGCAAAGGAATGGCGTAATCCCCTTTATCTCCAACAAGTCCTAACGCATATTCAGGCAATGGGTCATCCGCAACAATGAATTTTTCAACCAGTTCAGTCGCCCGTTTGCTGGTAACGTTTTTGTAGAAAATATTCGGGCCGCCGGGTTTCACAATACTGATAAGCGGTTCGGCCCAACATGGACCAAGGCAGCCCACCTCGATGATATTCGCACTGATCCCTCTTTTTTCAAATTCATCTTGAAATGTCTTCTTGACCTCTAAAGCGCCGGCAGAGCGACCACAGGTAGCAGCTCCAATGAAAACCCTCGGTTCTTTGCTTTGTTGCAATTGATTCCATTCATCGTCTGCCTGCTTCTTGATCTCGTTAAATTTCATCGGCTGTCTCCTTGGTAAAATACTCCGCCACCTTTTTCGGGGTCAATTTGGCCTCTACCGTATCATTGATCATCACGCACGGCGCTAACGCACAACACCCGATGCAAGCAGCAGTTCCTAATGTATATTCCAAATCTTCAGACGTTTCCCCTTCCTTTATATTTAACTTTTCTTCAAATTCTTCAAGAATTCGCCTGGCGCCACGAACATGGCAGGCCGTCCCCCCTGCAAACGGTCACCTTGTTTCTGCCCTGAGGGGTTAATTTGAATTGCTCATAAAATGTTGCCACCCCATAGACGCGGCTTTCAGGCAGGCCGGTAAATTTGGCGACCTCGCGCATCTCCGGCTCTGGAAGGTAACCGAATTTATGTTGAACTTCCTGCAAAATCGGAATCAATTCGATGCTTTTGCCATCGTAGCATTCTAATATGTTTTCCAGATTTTCTTCCATGTTGTCTCCTTTCTTACCATCTATTCTGCTCAAGTCTGCATCTAAGGGCTCACTCAAAAATAATTTCACAATTTTACATCTCAGCTTCAGGCCATCTTCGGCTGCTGCTCAATCGTGAAATCCTCGGAATAGTTCACTATTCCTGTGGGTTCACTCAATCGCAACAACCAAATCTCACCCAAATCTGAGCGTTAATCCTGCGAACTTATTTTTGAGTGAGCCCTAAGCCAGGTCATGAAGGTCCTTTCGGGAACTGAAGGATTAGACTCCTATCATATTGCCGCCGGGGCCCCATAGGAATGATAAAAGAAATATTTCTTCAGGATCGAGTTGTCAAGGGAATTTACGTCGAGTAGACTGGGTCTCAGGCTGACGTTTGTTTTCTCCGTTTGCTGCCAGGTTTCACGGCGGTGCCACTTACCTCAGCTATACCTCCGGTTGTTCTCCGGCCCCTCACAGAACCGGACAGGCGGATTTCTCCTTCCTCAGCGGGCCTCTCCGATTAAACGTAATCGTAGATAACATCTCAATAAATCGAGGTATCAGGTCCTGGATTCCCGCGTTCGCGGGAATGACGAAATAGATTAAGCGCCTGTCATTCCCGCCACATGGAAAAAACTTGACGGAGTGGGTCGTTTATCGATAATTAGTACCCGAACGAAAACCCCTGTTCAGGCAAAATCCGAATATAGAAATCCGAAATCCGAAACAAATTCGAATATCAAATGACAAAATGCCCGAAACTAAGGAACTGAAAATACGATCTTTTGGTCATTGAGACATTGGTGTTTTGGTCATTGTTTCGTATTTCGTGCTTCGGATTTCGAATTTCTTGACCGAAAAACAGGGTTTTCGGTCAAGCACTAATTATAAAAAAACCTTTGTGAATCTTGTGGGCTCTGTGAGAGAATAAGAAAAAGGAGAAATTATGAAAGATATAGAAAGTCCGGGATGTGCAAAATGCTCTTTAAAGGATCGAATTTGCCGTGTGGAGAATGGAAAGGGTCCAGAATTCTGCCCCACTGAAAACTACAGGGATGTCATCAAAGAGACGGGTAAAGAGTACGAAAGACCCGAGATTCACGAATTTGCCAGGATGGCATCGATTCAGGAATCCGAATGTTACTCAAACAGGCATATCCGGCCCTATGTATATCATCCTGTCAAACCGAGGGTGCAGGAGATCTGTGAATTTGCAGAGAAAATGGGTTATCAGAAACTAGGCGTTGCCTTTTGCGCGGGTCTCCATCAGGAGGCAAGGATGCTCACAAAGATCTTAGAAGCGCAAGGTTTCGAGGTTGTCTCTGTTATATGCAAGGTCGGGGGCACGCCCAAGGAGACCATAGGGATCAAAGAGGAGGAAAAGATACAAAGCGGCAAGTTTGAGCCCATGTGCAGCCCCGTTGTTCAGGCAGACATCCTTAACCGGGAAAAAACCGATTTCAATATTCTGGTCGGACTCTGTGTTGGTCACGACTCGCTATTCTTCAAATACAGCGAGGCTTTCACAACGGTATTGGTTGTAAAGGACCGTGTCCTTGGCCACAATCCAGCCGCAGCCCTCTATACCACGGGCACATATTATGCCCGGATGCTTCGTAAGGGGTTTTAACAGGGGTGCCCGTCAACTGATTCAAAGATTACCGGGTCAGAGGGTGCACGATCTCTTTATCTCGCCCCCTGCCCAAATAATACAATCCCGATGGTCTTGAGCAGGATCTTGATATCTAAGAGGATAGACATGTTTTTTATGTAGAAGAGGTCATACTCTAATTTTTTCAAGGCATCCTCAACAGAGGCCCTGTACGGGTAGTTTTTCCATGACGAAATCACTTTTAGTGATACATTTACCGGTATACTGCCCTAATATCAATTGCCTAATTTCATATCTGTACTGTAGCAAATGTTAGCATCTCGGAGCCATTAAGGTGAATTCTTATTGAAACATCGGAATCAATTAATATTAGGAAAGGATGACAACGGATGAATAATGTAATTGAAAGCGAGGAGATGCATTACGAGGGGAATTGCATCCGGC
>PVMK01130926.1_pt1 | contig 19621 bp, 16 predicted proteins | sample 1853481 | NCBI WGS metagenome assembly PVMK01 (sample SAMN08533507, study PRJNA380276) | Marine sediment metagenome, whole genome shotgun sequencing project. | reverse complement strand
TAATTTCCTTAGAATTATCTGGGCAGGAAAATTGGGTTCTTTTTTGGCGGGTTTAAGCTTGATATCCAGACCGGAAAATCCATCTTCGGGAACTTTAAAATAAAATTTTATCTCATCCCCTTTTTTCAGTGGTATAAAATCTTTTATCTTCCCGTCTGAAAAATTGAGGGAAAAACTTTCGCTGGTATGGTAATAAAGCCCCAGAGCTGAGGCAATGACAACACAACATCCAATTACAGTCAGGCTGATTTTCCACTTTTTTAATAAAACGGCACGCAACGACACTCGCTACTCCGATTGAATTCGTTTTATGGAAATATCAGCAATAAACAACGATATTTTAAGACATTGATGGGTGCAACGCGTTATGAAAATTAATTGAATTCAATACATCAAAACCATCGCAAAGCCAAGTGCTAAAACAGCGCATGCACATTCAAGAGATTGTGCGCGCCTTAATAATGACGAAAATGAGGTTCCCAAGGGGATTTCCTTAGACTAAGCCCGGACAAATAAATGCGTCTGAGGCGTACACGTCAGTGTTGTCCCGTATTAAATATGCTGCCTTCTACGGGCTCAGGCCAAATTGTCCTGGACACCGGCCCGCTCCGATGGCTTGGCCCATAAAAAAGTGGTGCCCCAAAGGCATCACCGAATGGTCTTTCTAAAAATCAACTTTCCGATATCATTACAGATTTAGTATTTTAATTCAAATTTATGCTCGGTGATACGGGTTTTCTTTGAACTCACCTGGAGCAAGATCCAGAAACCTCGATCGGTTAATATCGGGTGGACCACCTTCTTGTACCGTACTAGTCCTATCTGCAATATGCCTTCGGTTGATCAGACCGGCAGCAGAACTAACAAACTTCTAACTTTAATTACCTTGCGAAATTATGATAAAAATTAATTACCCGTGGGAGAGTGACCCCTTGTCCCACAAAACCATGATTCAGGGGCGGTCCCGAACCAGGAAGGCCGCCCTTTCCTTTTTTTATTTACCTCTTAACTAAATTCAAACGAGCTTCTATAATTGATCTCACAATTTTCATGAAATCTGTAAATGAGATTACCTCCTTTGATCTCACGGACACTCTCCTTTTCTACCAGGGGCAGTTTATTTAACGGTATGAGCTGCCCCCTTCCTTTTTTGCCCCTTAATTCAATCCAAACGAACTTCTAAAATTGACCTAATAATCTTGATTAAATCTGTAAGTGAGGCTACCGACTTAGCCTATCAGTCATTCTTCTTTCTACCAGGGGTAGTTCATTAAGGGATATGGGCTACCCCACCTTCCTTTTTGAAAACCTGCGATGTTGGATAAATTATGGGACCTACATTAGATTAGAAGTTTATGCCACCATTCTTTCACAGCGGCATAAAAAAAGCTGCCAGCAATGTTGACAGCTTATTGATCAAATGGACTATCTGACCGCCATGAAATAGGGTGTCAAACCTTGAATAGTGAATAAACATTGACACCTATGATTTAATTGGATACGTATCCTCTATGGGCAGAGCATGGCGGATAGAATACGAGGGGGCACTTTATCACATATTATCCCGGGGTAATGAGCAGGGCGATGTTTTTTATGACAATACAGATCGTAGGCGGTTTTTAGATACTATCGGAGAATTGTCGGAGCGATTTGCAGTGGATATCTTTGCCTATGTTTTGATGGACAACCATTATCACCTGTTGCTAAAAACGAGGCGTGCCAATCTGTCCAAAGCCATGCAATGGTTTGGCACCACGTACACTCGACGGTTTAATAACCGTCATAATAGGAGCGGGCATTTATTTCAGGGCCGATTTAAAAGTATCATCATAGAAAATGATGCATATTTGATGCAGCTTTCCTGCTACATTCATCGAAACCCTTTAAGAGCAGGCATCGTTAAACGACTGGCTGATTACCGCTGGAGCAGCTATTTAGCCTATGGATATGGAAAATCTACGCCGGATTGGTTGTCAACAAAATTGATTTTATCCCAATTTACGCATGAAGATGAGCATAAGCAGTACCGCGAGAAAGTTCAGAAATATTCAAAAGAGGAAAAACAATTGTGGGAAGATTTTCGGCATGGTTTGTTTTTAGGATCCAAGAGATTTGTCTCTGAACTTCGCAAACAACATATGCCGGAAGAACCTGATAAAGAAATATCCGCCCATCGCCAATCTGCAGCAAGTTTGGACCCAGGCAAAATCTCAAATAGGGCAGCACAACTGCTTGGCTGTAATGTGGAAGAATTAAAAAAATTATCGAGAGTTTCCGGGTCCCAGAAAGAAAAAAGAGATACCATCATTTATTTAATCTGGCAGAAAGGGTTGCTAACAAACGAAAAGATCGGTGCGATTTTTGATTTGACATACTCATCGGTCAGCCACAGTGTGAAGGCGGTTAAGTCCAGAATGGCAAAAGAGCATAAATTTAGAGATTACATAGCGGATTTGAATTCACAATTCAAGGTTTGACACCTATTTCGTATTTCCTGGGCCGCCAGCTCCTCGGGGTGAATAATCAGATCAATTTTCAAGTCATCGGTGCTGAGAAAAGAGTCTTCGCCTCCCCACTCCAGGGAGCGGACGCGGGCTATTTTGCGCGGTATACCAAAACGGTCGGCAATCATACAGGCCATCATATTGACGGCATCATTGTCGGTGACCGCAATCAGATAATCCATCTTGGCGGCATCGGTCTCTCGCCAGCATTCGATACTCATGGCATTGCCCTGGATCAGGCGGGCATCTAAAACCCCATCGGCATGCCGAATCACTTCGCGCTCTGACTCAATCGTTGTGATGGCATAGCCTTCATGCACCAGGCGCTTGGCCAGATAATAGCCGATGCCGCCTAAACCCAGGATCAGGATATTCGTCGATTGTGCCGGTTTATTTCCATTCATTGTTAAAACAGTTAAAACTTTGATGTCTCTCTATATGTCTATAAGGAATAAAAACAACTATATTACTTCAATGATTTTATAAGTTGTTCAATATTGGAAATTGCAAAAACTTTTTTAGATCTGAAATATTTTTCCCACCCATGAAATTCTGACCACCCATGTATGAATATAAAATCTAGGCTTTTTTTGACAGCAGTCTCATAGTCATAACGGCTGTCACCTATAAATACCGCAGGTTTTTTGATATTGAAAGTAGATAACTCTCTGCTTAGAATTTCAGATTTAGTATCTGGACTGCCAAATATTCCGCCATTAAAGAACATATCAATTCCTCGCTTACTAAATATTTCTCTCAGTTCCTTCTGGTCACCACCTGAAACAACTAACCACCGGCTATGAGGAAGGGATTTACGCAACCTTTCTAGCCCGCATGCAATTTCACAACGCATAAGCCCAGCTTTTGTTTCCTCTGCATATTTGTCCAGCAAAGCCTCTAATTCATTATGTTGAAGTTTTTTGCCAACGATTACTTTAAGAAAATATTCAAACTTTTGGTATCGCGAAATTCCCCCATTTCTCACATGATATTGAACGAAAGCATTTGCTTCTGCTTCGCCGTATGGAATTGCGGTGGTATAAAAAGCTTTGGTCTTAATTCGGTTGGAGTTGAGCAGAACCCCATCGCAGTCAAAAATATACGATCTGTAGGAAGATAAATCAATTTCCTGCAAAGTTATAGTCCCCTTTTTCTAATGGCTTGTTCCACCCGAAAAACATCCTCTGGTGAATCAACAGATATTGAACTGTCGGACATTTGAATCATTCTTACCTCAAAACCAAGTTCCAGGAACCGCAATATTTCTATATCCTCTATCTCTTCTAGTTTACTTTTATTTCTTGTGTCCGAAAAGGTTTTTATCGCTTCTTTTGGAAAAGCATATGCACAGACTTGTCTCCAAGATTTTACGAACTCTAAGTTTTTATTGGTGGGGATTGGCGCTCGAGACATATACAAAAGCCGACCATCGGGACGCATAACCACCTTTGGGATACTCACGCATCGAAATAATTCTTCATCTCTAATATCGCAATAACCGTTCAGTATCTGATCGGGATATTTTTCTGCGAACGTAATAAGCTCGGTCAAATCGTTTGGGTTGAATACAGGCTCATCTCCCTGGATGTTAAGATACGTATCAGCATCAACCAGATTCGCAACTTCAGCAACACGATCAGTGCCGGTTAAGCAGTTTGGTGAAGTGATTAGGACCTGGATTTCATTTTGGATACAAACTGATTGAATTCTCTTATCATCAGTTGCCACATAAATCTTATCTGCAGGCACAGCTTTCCTGCATTGCTGAAAGGTTCGAACGATCATTGGCACTCCGACTAAATTGATTAGTGGTTTGCCGGGTAATCGAGATGATTCATATCTTGCGGGAATTACTAAAATATATTTCATAGATAATTTCTCACAATGCATAGACTGAGGTCGCCTGCATCTTATATTTAGTGGGTGTTATGGCTAAAATGTTTAAGGAACCTTTTGTATTAGTATAAATCTTTATAAGATTATTCATTTCGGCCGTTCTTGGATCGTCTGCACCATAACCGTCAAAGCCAGCAAGTAGCACTCGTGTAGCCTTGCCGCTGGTAGCAATCGCCAGAGCATAAGCAAATACCATAGAGGATGGAAGAATGCAGTGATTGCTATTAAAGGCAAACGTTTCATGCTGAACTGAAATGCCGAAATCTAACAATTCCTTGTCGACAAGCGTCTTTAAAATATACTCTGGAAGTTGAGATGCCGGTGTCACTAATGGTTGAGGCATCTTAACATGTTCATGGTAATCAGCCAATAGCCGCACCGGGTGGCAGGCAGCTCGGATATCAATAAGCTCTGGATCTATACCTTTTTGCGTATTCAAGGCAATAACAAATGGCCGCCTTTTCTTTATTAATACTTCAATTGCACGACTATGTTTTTTGACGCCGGGTCCACTGCCCAATATCAAAACCTCCCTGCCTTCAATTTGATCTGCAGGTACCCATGTTCCCTTCGGATCCACGTTATAAAAATTACGAGCGGTTTCCAAGGTTGAGAGACTAAATTTTTTCCCACCTACATCTTTCAGGTATTCTATAACTGCTACAATGTCCTCTTCATCATATCGGGTATCAAGAAGCATTTCTTGGATATAGGTTGGGTGAATGCCATATTTTCCTGCAAGGTAATAAAATGGATTCGAACCCCATTGATACTTTTCACGCATTGGATTGAAATATTTATTTATGATTGTAAATAGTTTTATCGGATTGCTCGACACCTGACGGTATTTTTCAAGTTCGATAGTAAGATATTCGGTTTTGGTATTTCCAGGTCCACGACCCATCCCTAAGACCGTACCGTCAACCCAGGTAACACCTTCCTCTATGGCTCTTATAGAATTGAATAGTCCCTGGCCCATGTTGTCATGGGTGTGAATCCCGATATCGCCTCTCCAATAAGTGCGCAACAATTTTATGATTTCAGCAGTTTGATCAGGATTTAGACTGCCCAAACTGTCGGCAAAATAAAGTACGTCTAATGGATAGTTGCTTATCAACTTCGCAACATTTCGTATTTCCTCAGCAGTTCTGTCAGCGATTTGCATAAAATTTATTGTTGTAAGATAACCATTTTCCTTGAGCCAGGATATCCCCGGCATTACCGGCTCAATTTCAGGCAAATGGCAGGCTATCCGCACAAGAGAAACAGGAGATTCTTTTGCTGTGATAAAAAGCTTTTTTAAGGCTGTGAGGACACCACCAGGATATTCCACAAGCTCCCCTGCATTAATCATAACAGCGATTTTGACCCCAGGCGGTACATCCAAGGTACGAATATAGTTGTCCGTGGAAAAACCGCAGCCACCTTTATAGCCAATGGTTTTCAATGTGCGAAACCCGATTTCAACATAATCTGCGAAAATGGCTTCCATGGCTTTTAGATAATCATTGATAAGACTGGAAGGAAAATCCCATGAATTGTAGTACCCACCGTCGCGCAAGGTGCAGTCGACAAGTTTAACCATTATCACCACTCCTTATGGAAAAAATCATGATAAAGTTTTTTTGCGGGGCTTTTGCATAACCTTCGAAAATTCATCTTTCCGTTATGTTCATTCTCTCATTTCAAGATGCCGCCTACCCGCCTGCGGCGAAATTCAACATAGCGCCATTGGCGAAATCCCTAATTCCAAATGCCGGCTTCGCTGGAATTCAAAATTCCAGATTCAACATTCAAGATTTCGGCGATGCGCCTGTGGCAAGTTCCAAAATCATTGGAGGCCTGCTTCAAAATACCATTCATATGAGAAAGAGGGTCAGATCTTTGAATTTGACAAATTTATAATGAGAAAGAGGGTCAGATCTTTGAATTTGACAAATTTATGATCTGCTCCTGAATTTGATTAAATTGTTTTTTTAGCTTGCGGTTTGATTTTAGTTTGGCTTTGAGACGCGCCCGGCTCTGGCTGACGGTGCTGTAGTCGACGCCAAAGATCGCACCGATTTGCCTTTGCTTATCGTTACTGTAACGGTAACTTAGCTCCATGGCTATCTGACGTAAGATCTTGAGCTTGGTTTTTCGATCCCGCAGTTCGTCGGCTTGCACATTTCCAGCTTTAGCAACTTCCCCAATGATATGCTCAACCAATATATGGCGGTGCACTTTTTTTAGCGATGGTACCTCACGCTGCCCTTTGCGAGGTAGCTTCTTCTTCACCCATTCGACAAACCCTTGAGTCCCGAGAATTGATTGATGAATCACCTCTTTAAACGGATTGTCAATATCACCTTCAATTGCATCAAACGCATATTGCCGGCACTGGCGCCGGCCTTTTGCTGTGTCTTCACCAAAGTAGGTGCTCAACAACCACTCGTAATCGATATTCTTGTTTCGTTCTCGAAGAAAACAATATCCCGGAAAAGTGCTCCATGGATACGTTTTAAGATACTCTGATTTTGTTTGAAAATCATCATCTTTAAACTGACGGGTGCGGATCGGATTTAAATGTACATAGCGGCTCAGCGGTAAAAGATATTCATCTTCTTCGACCAGCAAAGATTTAAACCGCCCTTGAAAAACATGGCCCGCGCGGATATTGCGACGATTAAACCTCACTGTGTAGGTAACCAAAAAATGCCGCATAAACTCGCTTAGATTAGCTTTTGGTGTCTGGACTAAGTGATGTAGACATGAGACATCGGCCCTGAAGTGGATTATTATTCAGATAATAGCAATTCCAGGTCGGCTTTATCTTGAGCGCGATTCGATAGCTTTTTTGATTGTATCAGGTTTTGGCGATCAATATAACTGACGCTTTGTTTGCCGTAAGGACCCTGGATTCGATTCTTCCATATATCGGCAAATTCCAAGCCTTTTATCGAAGTTATGATATCGATTCTAACCGGCTCGTAGCCAAGTTGGATGATATTTCCTTTGGTTGAAAAATCCTCAGTGGTAAGATTCAAGGCTCCAAAACCAAACTCACCCAACGCAACTAATAATCTCTTTGCATTATCGGTTGTCGCTTCAACTAAAATATCCATATCTTTTGTGTAGCGCGGTCGTGCATGAAACGCTAAAGCAAAAGCACCGATAATACAGTAACGGACATCATGCTTGTTTAATAACTCTAAAAACTCTTCGTAATCTTTTTCCGTCTTCACGAAATTCCAGACCGTTGGATTTAAAATATTCTTCGCGCAAAATTTGAACGCCTTCAAGCCTTTCCGCACTTGAAAGACTTAAGTAATATGCGGTATCAAAATCCTGGGCCTCTTTAAATGACCCGGCTTTGTTGATCCAAATTCTTTTCATGCCGCAATAATACCATTCAAGAATGGCAAACGCAATATTCGTTTGGTAGTTCAGGCATACATCAAATCAAAGAAAGGGACACCGGCCTGTGCCAATATCCCTCCGTGTTGAATTATGGCGTCCCCAACCGGATTTGAACCGGTGTTGCCGGCGTGAAAGGCCGGTGTCCTGGGCCAGGCTAGACGATGGGGACGCAATTAAATTTTATGATTCGGCGACCCCAAGCGGATTTCCTTCCACAGGCTCAGGACAGCTGAATGCGCCTGAGGCGCACAAGCCGGTGTTGTCCCGCAGCAAATGCGGGACCTTCGACAAGCTCAGGTTAAAATGTCCTGGGCCAGGCTAGACGATGGGGACGCAAGATAAAATCGAGAAACAATTTAAGTTGGTGGTGGGCCGTGTTGGACTCGAACCAACGACTCTCTGCTTAAAAGGCAGATACTCTACCAAACTGAGTTAACGGCCCGGTAAAACCATCCTATCTAACCATCTCGTCTAAACTTGTCAATAAAAAAGTAAAAAGGTTGGCCGGTTTAGCCGGTTGTGCCGGCTGAGCCCGTTGAAATCGGTAAAATGTCTGTTTCAATTTTTTTCCGGCGAACGGGCTAACGGGCCAACAGGCTCAACCCATTTCATGTTAGTATTTTGAACCGGTTTCAAAAGCTTTAGATTTTGAAACAATTCAGACTAAAAGCTATCTCAAAAATAGTAGATCACGTCCAAGAGCAAGGCGTGAGCCGACGAAAAAGGTGAGCATACATGTTAGTATGTGAGCATTTTAAGGAGGCTCGCAACGAAGCTATTGGGCGTTAGATGCATTTTTGAGATAGCTTTTATTTTCTCCAGAATTCAGGGACTACCAGTATAATCACTGTGAAAATTTCCAGCCGCCCTAAAAGCATACACCAGATGAGCAGCCATTTACCCAGATAAGGGGATCTGGGCATAGTTTTCCACCGGACCCACCAGGCCGAAGCCGGGGCCGATGTTGCCGATGCTGGCGGCGATAGCGGCAAATGAAGTTCTAAAATCCACGCCCAGTCCCGCTAATACAACGGTGCTCAAGGCAAATAACCCCATATACAGGGCCAGGAACCCGACCACGCTGCGCATGACATCATCCGAGACCGCTTTGCCGCCGATTTTTATCGGGGAAACCGCCCGGGGGTGAATCAGAGAAAACAGCTCCCGATAACAATACTTGAAGCACAGCATGATGCGCAGGCACTTCATGCCGCCGCCGGTAGACCCGGCTGATGCGCCGATAAACATACACATCAGAAGAATCAGCTGGGACATGGCCGGCCATTTTTCATAGTCGGCGGTTGCATATCCGGTGGTGGAGATGATGGAAACCACCTGAAAGGCACCATAACGTAAAGCGTTGCCGATGGTTTCGTAAACAGAACCGTAAACATCGAAGCTGACCACGACAGTCAGCAGCAAGACCGTACCCAAAAAAAAACGGCACTCAGAGTCCTGCCAGAAAACAAGCGGCTTTCCCTTTAACAATTTATAGTGCAAGGAAAAATTAATGCCGGCCATCAGCATAAAAAAAATAAAAACACTGTCAAAATAGACACTGTCATAATGGGCGATGGAAGCGTTTTTGGTGGAAAATCCGCCGGTGGGCATGGTGGTAAAGGTGTGGCATAATGCATCATATAAACTCATGCCCTCCCCAACAGAAGTAAAACGGTCTCTGCCAGCGAGATCAGGGCATAAACTTTCCAGAGAATCATGGCCGTATCCCGAATCCGGGGCTTGAGTTTATCCGGAACCGGGCTGGGGACTTCGGCTTTGTAAAGCTGCATACCGCCGACACCCAAAAATGGAAGAATGGCCACCGACAGCACAATGATCCCCATTCCGCCGAGCCACTGGATAAAGCTGCGCCAGAATAAAAGACCTTTTGAAACCGCTTCGATATTCGTTAAAATCGATGCACCCGTGGTGGTAAAGCCCGACACGGATTCAAAAGCCGCATCGACAAAGCTCTCAAATCCGCTTGCAAAATAAAACGGCAATGCCCCGAAAAGGCCCACGGCGGTCCATCCCGATCGCAACGATGGCCATGCCTTCCCGCTGGCTGATCACCTCGGCTTTGCCACTTTTGAAAATAAGGTGAAAAAATAGACCGCTAAAAACAGTGACCCCCATGGATGTTAACATAGGAGTAACGCTCTGGTCGCGGTAATACAGACCGACAAACATGGGGAATAATCATGGTCAGCCCGAAGAAAAAGGTCAATATCCCGATGATATTAAGGATATAGCGCCAGCGCATCTAGAAATACTCCAGTTTTACCGAAAGAAGTTTTTCAATTTTCGGAATCACTTCCCGCCTGGCAAATATAATTACCCGGTCATCCGGTTGGATTACACTTTCGCCCGTAGGAATGATAATTGTCTTTTTACGGATAATGCCTGCAACCATCGCCCCTTTTGGGAAAGATACCTTGTGAAGGGGTTTCGCCACGATTTCTGATGTTTCCAGAGCAACGGCTTCGATAACCTCGGCCTGCTCGCCTTTAATGGATATGGCGGAAAGGACCTTACCCCTGCGAATGTGCTGCAAGATGGTGTTTATCGCTGAATGCCTTGGGCTGACGACCTGTTCAATACCGATGGCATCCATTAACGGAAAATAACTGAATTTGCTGATGCGTGTAATCGACTTGCGGGCTCCCATTCGTTTGGCCAAAAGGGAGGCCAAAATATTGGTTTCCTCATCTTTGGTCAGCGTAATGACAATATCCATATCCTGAATATTCTCTTCGGCCAGCAAACTCTGATCAGAGCCATCTCCGCAAAGCACGATCGCTTTATTCAAGTGTTCAGCCAGGTAGGTGCATCGATCCGGCTTCTTTTCGATAATTTTACAGTAAATCGAATGTTCTTCCAGCAGGCTGGCCAGTCTGAAACCAATGCGTCCGCCGCCGATAATTAAGGCCCGCTTCACCGGCTGGTCATATTTATTAAACAGCGAAAGGGTATCCAGCAATTTGTCTTCTTCACTGATGAAATAAACGAGATCCCCGGACTTGAGACGGTCGTTTCCCCTGGGGATGATGAGCTCATTTTCGCGAACCATTGCAGCAATCAGCGGCCCGGCTTCGCCGGTAATGGCCGGCAGATCCGAAAGTCGCGCACCGGCCAGGCGTGAGTCATCTTCCAAATTGACCCCGACTAGTTTAAGGCCGCCATCGGCAAATTCAGCGATATCCACAGCGCCCGGTACACTCATCATGCGATAGATGGTCTTTACGACTTCGATCTCGGGATTGATAATGGTGTCAATGTGCGGTGCCTGTTCACGAAAATTCGTATGATACTCATCATAATCGGCATCGCGAATTCGGGCCAGTTTTTTGGTTGAAGGCGAGATAATATTGGCCACCAGGCAGGCCACCAGATTGGTTTCGTCGCTGTTGGTTACTGCCAGAATAATTTCCGCGTTCTTTATACCCGCTTCTTCCAGGACCACAGGGCTGCTTCCCGAGCCGGTGACAACCTGAACATCTAGATTATCTGAAACCCGACGAATCGCATCAGGGTCTTTGTCAAGGACCACCACATCTTTGTTTTCCAGCGCCAGGTGACTGGCAATGTGGAAACCGACCTCCCCTGCTCCGACAATAATAATTTTCAAAAAATACCCCCCCGTCGATAAGGTTGGTAAAAAAAATCAGGCTTTGATCTCAGACCCCAAAGGGGTGCAATTAGCCAATGGAAGAATGGAATAGTGGAAAAATGGAATAATGGGTATGAAAAGCGGATGGTGTCCTGGTTTTAATCTCAGATGAAGGCCATCTGGATAAAAGTAGATCTTATTCCGCCAAACCCAATATTCCAACATTCCATTATTCCAGTACCCCATAGCATTTGGTTACGGCAAAACCGTTGATCTCTAACCTGATCCACAGGACCCGGTTTTCAATGTTAGAATAAAATTACGGCATAGGCCTTACTATAGAGATCACCGCGTGTCAATTAGTTGCTCAAGATCCAACCGCAAATCAGGATGAAGATTAAAAGTGCAATCCAGTCTATTCGAGTCGCGGATAAGGCCGGGTCGGTGCGATTTTCAGAATAGCATCTGGCCTCCATGGCAACAATCAACTTATCAGCCTGCTCAAAGAGTCTGCGGATAAGCGGTATGCCAAACCGGATAAGTCGATATAATGGATTTTTCCTGTTTTCCACACAGCGGGCCCGCTGGGCCTCAGCGGTTTCTTTGGCCTGGTTGAGAATAACGGGAACAAATCGCGCAATCAAACCCATCATGACTGCAATTCGTTTCCCCGGGATAAAGGCAGCGGGCTTCAGAAACCATTCCACAGCCGCTTTAATCTCTGAAGATGGCGTTGTAAATACAAAAAGGAATCCCGATAGTGCGATGATAACCAGCCGCCAGCAAATGAGCACACCGGACATCAGCCCCGGCCGGGTAATCACAATAGATTTGATTTCGATTAACACAGCCCCGGGCGTGGTGAGCATTCGTGCTCCCAGAATCAGCAAAAGGAAAATTAGAAAAAACCGAAGCTCTTTGAACCCGGATTTGAGCGGCAAACGGGAATGGATGATTAACGCTGTCACCAGACCGGTGAGAATGCCGAGTCCCTGGAAACCGCCACTCAGACTGATCAGGCTGATGAGAATCAAAAAAATGAGTTTAAACCGAACATCCAGTTTATGAAGCAGTGAAGTGCCGGGTTGGAAGCTAAAGGTTGTCAGTTCAGCCATGAACGGACCTCCATGCCCAGATGAGATGCGCAGGGTGCCCTCACCCCCAGGGTTTCAATATCACTGACAATTTCATCGGGCACACCATCCCGTACGATTTTTCCTTTCTGCATAATGATTAAACGATCGGCATGGACGAGCACTTTTTCCAGATCGTGGGTAATCACTAAAATCGTATGTCCAGCCTGATGCAGGCATAGAATTTGTTTGAGTACCTGTTTGACTCCGGGATAATCCAGACTGGCAAACGGTTCATCAAAAACGATCACCTTGGGTTCCATTGCCAGGATACCGGCAATGGCCAGTCTGCGCTTTTCGCCGCCGGATAGTAAATGCGGTCGCTGTTCGGCGAAATCTTTCAGACCGACGGCATCCAGCGCAAGCACCACGCGTTCACGGATTTTATTGTGATCGAGCCGCAGATTTTCAGGTCCAAAAGCCACATCCTCGTAAACCGTCTCACCGACGATTTGGCTGTCGGCGTCTTGAAACATCATTCCCACCAGACGTCGGGCCCGCAGCAGATCTTTTTTAACCGAAACACCGGCCACTTTAACACACCCATCCGTCGGCAGAAGCAAGCCGTTTAAATGTCGAATAAGGGTTGTTTTGCCGGAGCCATTGGGCCCGGCAACAACCACAAAAGCACCGGCTCTAATCTTCAGGTTAATGCCGTCAAGCCCCAGGCGGCCGTCAGAAAAACGGTGTCTGAGATTTTTAATTTCGATGATGTACATCTTAAAGTTCCGGGTTGCGCTCCGGGTCCGTGTTCCGGGTTGCGCGTTCCGGGTTGCGGGTTGCGGGTGAAAGATACAAAAAAGTCCCTGCATATTGCTGCACCAAAAATGTTTACCTTCTTTTCAAGTTCAAGGGATCGTCACACTTTGAATGGAATCCTATATTTTCATTATAAGGTAGAAATTCCGAGATAAATTGTGCGAAACTAAATTCTAAGATTAACGCGTAACGCGGGCCTCGTAACCCGCAACCCGAAACGCGTCTGAATTTAACGCGTATCCCGGGACGCGCAACCCGAAACACGAACGACCGGCCGCAGGGATTTGGCGATGGCGGCCGCGGCAGCTATTTTTAAAGCATCCCCGATAAGAAACGGATACATCCCCAGCGCCAGCGCTTTTGCCGGTGACATGCCGGTGACGATTTTCAGCCATGAAACGCCACAGGCATACAGCACCAAGGTCCCGCAAATCATCGCCAGCACATCGGAAACTATTCGCGGATTGGCTTTTTGAGACATTTTGCCGATTAGAAAAACGGTTGGCAGATAACCGATCAGGTAGCCGCCGGTAGGCCCGATGAAACGGCTAATGCCGCCTAGCCCGCCGGCAAATACCGGTAATCCGCAGGCACCGGCCAGAAGATAAACACCCACACTGGCAAGCCCCCAACGACCGCCCAGCAGCAGACCGGCCAGATAAACAAACATATTTTGCAAAACGATCGGAACCGGGCCGATCGGAATCGCTAAAAATGCGCCGACCGCGGTCAGTGCCGCAAATAACGACGCATACACCATCATTCTTAATTGATTCGACGAATCCATAAGGTACAAACCTCTAAAAAATAGCGTTTTATCTTAGAAGACAGAGAAAAAAGTTCTAACGGTGCTTTTAAGTTAAAAGTGCCTTGTTTTTGTAAACACTTTTTATAAGTTTACCGTCGGATGTTAAATGCATTTTTGAGATAGGTTCTAATGACTTTGATGAAAGCAATCGCCATAAAGAATCTTTTGGAGGGACCCATCGGTACATTTCAAAATCAAGGCACCGTTATCGTCTACATCGACCGCTTTGCCGGTAAAGACCTCGCGGGTCGTCACCACACGAACCTCACGATTCAGGGTCACCGTATACGCTTTCCATTCCTCAATAACTCGATCTAACGCTGCGGTTTGCATCTGCTGTTCGAAGGCATCCAGATAGCGCGCAAGAATATCCTTTTTTGAAACTTTGCGGCCCAAAATCGCTTTCAATGAGATTGCCGCCGGTTCGATGGCTGAAGGATCATTGTTGACGTTAACACCAACGCCGACATTGATAAAAGCCACCCGATCCGCTTCAGCTTCCAGTTCAGATAGCATGCCGGATATCTTGCGTTCATCGACTAAAAGGTCATTGGGCCATTTGAGCCCGGGCATCAACACCAAACATCTCATTTAATGTTCTGGCAAGGGTTAGCGAAGCTAAAAAACTAACCCTGAAGCTTAACACCGGCGGCAGATCCGGCCGCAGAACCATCGTGAAATAGAGGCCGCCTTTATCGGAAAGCCACTCTCGCTTCAGGCGTCCCCGACCACTGACCTGACGCCCGGCAATGACCGTTGTAAAATCCGGACACCCTTTTCGGGCCAGATTCTTGGCGGCATCCATGGTAGACGTCAGTTCCTCATGGTAGATGATTCTGGACTCCCGGCCCGGAAACTCCCATGGGTAGGGCACATCCGGGGAATTTTTTAGACGATACCCTTTAGCAGTCGCAAGAATATCATACCCAAGCGCTTGAAGTTTTTGGATATGCTTCCAGATCGAGACTCTCGAAATTCCCAGTTGAGCGCTTAGCGCCTGGCCGGAAACGATACCTTCGCTGTTCTTTAGAATTTTCAGGATCCGGCTTTTCATGGCCTCAACATAAATTTTCAGATCTATAAGCGAAAAGAAGGCGAATCCAGCAGGTGGATTTCATTTTCAATCAATTTCGGAGTGTTGGAGTATTGGAGTGCTGGAGTGATGGTTAAATGCGGGATGTCTTTTTGCAACACTCCAATACTCCATCACTCCAGTACTCCACGAACGCAAGGCTCAAGGACTACGGGCAACCTTGGATTTACCTTTTAAAGATTATAGATTGGTTTTTGTTAGCCTTAATGATTGACTAGGTTAACGAAATTCAATTCGAGTGTCAACTGGAATTGGCGGGTTCTGGGCTTCAGGTTCAAGCTTCTGGGGTTTCAGTGTTCAGGTGTCAGGTGGCGGGCAAGCAGGTTTCGGGTGTCAGGTGTCAGCGCCGCCGCTGGCCTGAAAAGCGGCCAGTCTAATTTTAAAAGAAACTTTGTCCTTGGCTAGTTTCATATGACGGGTTAACTAAAAAATGAACATCGAACATCGAACATTGAACGTCCAACATCGAATAATGTATTCTGTCGATTTAAAAAAAGACTGAGCAACACGCGGCGCAAGCGCCTGGACTGCACGAGCGAATCTACCCTTCGAAATTCAACTCGGCTGCCTTCGACAGGCTACATTCGGCCTGAGCTCATGTCGAAGGCAGGCCCCGAGCACGTCGAGGGGAGCTCGTCGCAGGCTGCGCCTCGCTTGTTTTAAAATCGATAAAGCGTAGCGTCATCAATATTGGACGTTCGATGTTGGACGTTCGATGTTCAACGTTCAATCTGTTCACTGTTGCGGCCAGGCGACTGGGCTGACACCTGGTATCTGAAAGATATCCGACACCCGAAATCAGGAATCGATGATATCGCGTATCGGGTGACCAGAGGCCAGCAGCCGGTGGCCAGTGACAGTTATCAGCTATTGGTTATTGGTTATTAGAACTTTGATGGGCGATGCTTGCAGATAGAGGCGCAAGCGCTAAGGGTTCAATTTCACTTCTGCGCCCCAGGACCTTAAATTTTGGGAGATAAATTCGACCACGCGCTGATGGGCGACGTGTCCGTTGCCGACAACCGGTATGGGGTTGCCGAACTTAAAATAAAGCGGCAGGTCGGGGTTGATCGGACCCGATATCTCTTAACCACCGGCCGTTGCCATGGAAGTCTGTTTTAAGCGCAACCGGAACCACCGGTACCCCGGCTTTACGGGCCAATTTTACACCGAGTGTATTAAAGTTTTTTACATCGAACACCGTGCTGCGGGTGGCCTGGGGAAAAATAACCACCGAGCATCCCCGCTGAATACGATGTTGGCCCTCATTTAATACGGCTTTTAAATCTTCACGGGGATTTTTACGGTGTACGGCAATGAAATCAAGCGCTTGCATGACCCAGCCGATGATTGGATACCTGCGCAATTCATCTTTGATAATAAAGGTGACATCGGTAAATGCCAGCGTAAAGGATGGAAGAATAATGGTTTCAAGAATGCTCATATGGTTGGCAATGTAAACCAGAGGGCCTTTATGCTCATCGAGGCCTGCAAGACCCGATACATTCAAACGCCCGCCGGCGGATTCGACGGCTTTCAAACAGCTTATGGAGGCGCTTAGCCACCTCTCGTTGTTTAGCTTTCCCCGGCGCCCCGCCAAACCTGCTGTGAGAAAAGCCATGACAATTCGGGCATAATAAATAAAGATTCGCCATCCCGGGAGGTGCTGCGCCAGGAAAAGTCGTCGATCAGGGCTTTGATAGCCATGTTCGGTTTTTAAGATCTGCCGGAATTGATTATTCTTCATATTACAATCGATCAAGCAATCTTTCATGGATATTGTCAAAACCACCGTTAGACATAACCAGGATAAGATCCCCGGCAGGCGGCCTGCCGGACAAGAAATTCAATAATGGAATCCGTATCTGTAAAAAAATGGGCATCCTTGCCGCGTTTCTTTAAATCGGCGACCAGTTGTTCAGAAGAAAATCGTTCGGCGGTTGGAATCTTTTCCAACAAGGGCGGCTGACGGATACAGACGCGATCGGCAAAATCAAAAGATTGCGGATATATGTTTTGAAAAACATTGCGCATACTGGAGTTGGTTCGGGGCTCAAAAACGGCAATCAGGCGCTTCCGGGCATAAAATGATTTAACCGCCGCAAGGGTTTCGCGAACAGCGGTTGGATGATGGGCAAAATCATCCATGACCATTATTTGGTTTTTTTGACCCCGGATTTGCTGGCGACGTTTAACACCTTCAAAAGTTTCCATGGCCTCGGAAATTTTTTCAATCGGCGTGCCTAAATGATCGGCGATGGCAATAACCGGCAAGGCATTAAATAAATTATGACGGCCGATCAGCCGGGTCTTAAATGTTGCGAATCGCTTCCCGAACTTCAGCACGTCAAATACGCTCCAGGGCGCGTCGATCTGAACGTTTCCAAGACGCCAGGCGGCATGATCATTGTTGCCATAAAATTCGATGCGGCAGCGCGCCTTTGTGATCAGATCTTTTATATTTTCATCGGCATCGAACGCAAATAGCAGACTCGAGGAATCGAGCTGAGAAAGAAACCCGCCAAATGCCATGCGGACATGATTCAGGTCTTGAAAAATATCGGCATGGTCAAATTCCACGCTGGTCAACACGGTCATCGCCGGTCGAAAATGCATGAACTTGGGGCCTTTGTCGAAAAATGCGGTGTCATACTCATCGCCTTCGATGATCATGTAGTCTCCGCCACCCAGCCGGAAGTTGCTGTCGAAGTTCTGCAGAATCCCACCAATCATAAATGAAGGGTCCAATCCGGCTTTGTAAAGCATCCAGGCCAAAATAGACGCGGTGGTCGTTTTGCCGTGAGTGCCGGTGATCACAAGCGTTTTTTTATCTTGGGCGACAAAGCGGTTCAATGCCTGGGGCATGGAGCAAAACGGGATTCCCATTTGCTTCATTTTTTTTACTTCAGGATTCTCGCGGGTGACCGCATTGCCGACAATCACCAGATCCAGTCCATCGCAAATGTGCGCTGCATTGAAGCCGTCCATGATATGGACGCCCCGTTCCACTAAAAAATCGCTCATCGGCGGATAGATTTTGTGATCTGAACCCGATATCTCATATCCCAGATTTTTCAGCATACAGGCCAGCGCGCCCATCCCGGTTCCGCAAACGGCGATCAGGTGAATTTTTTGGACATCCTTTGGTATGCGATTTGGGCTTTCAGGCATGAAAAACTTCCGATCAATGGCGAAATGAAAAGCACCCCCCCGGGCGGTCGTCAGCTTCGAAATGAATAGGTTTCAGGTGTCAGGTGTCAGTGTTCAGGTGTCAGTTTTCAGAAGACAGAGGTCAGACGACAGAAATCAGAAAAAAACTGCAAGATGAAGCTACCTATCTGTACTCTGTACTCTGTTTACTGTTCTCTGTTATCTGTTTACTGACACCTGACACCTTTGTATCGTCTATTTCCCTTCCAGTACCGTTCTGAGGCTTTGTGACAGATCTTGCAAATTAAAGGGTTTCTGGATAAAACCGTTACACCCGCGGTTTAAAATTTCAGAAGCCTGACCATTAATGCTATATCCGCTTGACAACAAAACCTTCACGCCGGGTGTAATTTTCTTGATGCGATCATAAGTTTCGCCACCACCCATTTGGGGCATAATCATATCCAGAACAATCACATCAATTTTTCCCTGGTGCTTCTGAAAAACATCGATGGCTTCTCTTCCGTCTCTGGCGGCAAAAACCTTGTAACCCAGCTTGTTTAGCATGCGGGTGCCGACATCAATGATCATGTCCTCATCATCCACCAGCAGGACCGTCTCGCGGCCCTCCACAAATTGTTCGCTGGCTTTTTCTTTAAGTGGCACCCCTTTGTCCGAAGCCGGCAGATAAATCTCAAACCGCGTCCCCTGACCCTTTTTGCTGAACACGTTGATAAAGCCCTCATGGTTTTTGACAATGCCGTATACCGAAGCCAATCCAAGCCCCGTTCCCCGCCCCATCTCTTTGGTCGTAAAAAAAGGATCGAAAATTCGTTGCTGAATGTCTTCGTCCATTCCAACGCCGGTATCTTCAATCGTCATTCGAATATATTTACCGGCTTTTACATAATAGGGACTGTAATGATCCTTATCGATGGTAACGTTTGCGGTTCGGGTTGTCAGGGCCCCGCCATCGGGCATTGCCTGCAGGGCATTTAAATAGAGGTTCATCAACACCTGTTCGATCTGGCCCCGATCGGCCTCAACACTCCAAAGATCCGGTTTGGATTCATTTTTAAAGATAATTTCTTTATTGGTGCGGCTGAACATTAGATTCTGCTCTTCAAGCAGTTCGTTAAGATTGAGCAGACTGATTTCATATTTGCCCCCCCTGGCAAAACCTAAAAGCTGTTTGGTCAGATCCACACCATGTTGAATGTATTGCTCGATCTTTTTTAGATTTTTTACAAACGGCGAATCCGCCTTGAT
>PVMK01123735.1_pt1 | contig 19623 bp, 22 predicted proteins | sample 1853481 | NCBI WGS metagenome assembly PVMK01 (sample SAMN08533507, study PRJNA380276) | Marine sediment metagenome, whole genome shotgun sequencing project. | reverse complement strand
TTTGTGTGACCTCCTCCTCACATAAAGGAAGAGGTCAAGGAATAAACGGCTCATATCTGCCATCGTCAAACTCTCAGAGACCCCGTATGATGATGCAGCCAACGTACTGATCCAAGGAAAAGCAGGTCAAGTCCTGCCTGAATGAGTCGCTCAAGTGAATCGGTTAAGGGGAAACGGGTTTTTTTCGCAGTGCTGCAAGAGTGCTGCAAAACCAAAAAAGGACTTAACCTCACTTGGCTAAGTCCTTGATTTTACTGGCGCGCCTGGCACGACTCGAACGTGCGGCCTGCGGATTAGAAGTCCGCTGCTCTATCCAGCTGAGCTACAGGCGCACAAACACTGCATAATCAATCTATGACCGAAAAATCACATCTCTTTTCTGATAGACGGGGTCGGTATCGTTTCATCATAACACCCGTTTAATATTTCCCGCAGGACTACATTGGTGCTGTTTTCCAGCTGCCCCATGGTCTCAGCAACTGCCTTCAGACGGATGAGGCTTTTTTTCGACTTATCCCCGTATGGAAAATCAAAATAAGGGTCGTCAAGAATATGTATTAAACGGTCAAGTAGCTGTAAATCAAAAACCTCTGTATCTCTATATAATAAGTCGACCCACTCTGTTTTTAAAGGCCCGGGCAATTTATTATTGGCTGAAAGGATATCCGGGTCCTTGCCCAAATAAAGGGAGCGCTTCAAGTTCTCAATTTCTTCGCGAACTGCTCTAACTTTCTCTTCTTCAACGAGACCCATTCGGATCAGGGTATTCCATTTCTCCTCAATCTGCATCCGCAGCCAGTTTTCACCCTGTTCCGGGGGTGGGTGAAGATCCATGAATCTCTGCTGCATTTTGATCAAATTCTTTCCCAGACCATCAGGAGAATCGCCAATACTTCTTACTATCTCATTCAGCGCATCAACCGCATTGCGCCTCATCCCTTTCTGATCAGATTTCTCCAGGACGAGTTCTTCCCACAGACCTCTCAGAAAACCAAGTTCCAACTTTATGAGTGAGAAAATCAAACCGGACTTTGTGATAACGTTCCGCAAAGAATCCGCGAGGATATTACAGGAGTTAAGTCTGTCCTCTGCCAAATCATGCATGGTCTGAAGGGACTTCTGCGTTAACTGATAAGAGAGGAGTTCCGTGCCCAATGCGCGGGACAATCTCTTGATAACTTGTGTCTCCGGTCCTCCTATCTTGATTGTATAAGGACGGAAATGTATTTTTATCACTGCCACAACAACATAATCACTATCTTCCCAGAGTGTCTCGCCGTCATAGTTCGTGGGGTATTCCAGCAGTCTTTCTTTACCGAAGTACAAATCTTTTTTTCTGATCAAAACCGGTTCCATATGGTGGAAATCTGTCCAGGCCCCTTCCACCTGAAGTCGGACACTCCGGGTGTCGTTTTTAGGATCCTCGGCGGTCCAGCTTTCCTGTCGCTCTACACACCACGCCATGGCCTCTAAGGGTCGGCCGGGTTCATCCCGATATTCCCCCCACCGTTTCCCCGGCGAGTTGTAATCTGATTTTTCCGGCAGGCCCCATGATATGTTTTTACGCCCTTTATCAATTACCCCTGAGGTAATCCGCCTGGTTATCATTTCAGGGGGATTGCCTATCTGGTAGACGGTGCCTTTAAAGGCATTGGGAAGACAGATCAGGATGGTCTCGATTATCTCCTTGCAAACCTTCTCTAATGCCACGTTGCTTATCTTAATGGTCAATTTTCATCCCTCAAATTCAACTCGTTCTTCTCATTCTTCCGAACTACGGATATTTAACTCAAAGACTGTGAATCTGCCATTTCAAATCGTGCTACTCTATACCATTTTTCGATCTTGTCAACAAAAAATGACAACCCGTAAAAAATACCTTTTTACGGGTAGTTGTGGATTCAGATCAGAGAAGAATATTTTTGAAAAGCCTGAAGGGAGAATTGAAAAACGAGGTCTGAAATCAAGGCAGCGGCGCTCTTTTTTTCTTTATAGCCTCTACGATTTGAGGCATAATCTTCCCGGCGCTGCCCTGAAAAAAGATATCTGTAAGGCTGTCGGTCAAGTGAGTTTTTTCCTTATTAATTTCTATGATCTTTGCATTATTTTCTTTGGCAATGGACGGTATGGTGTTGACAGGTGAGACGACCGCCGAAGTCCCCACCACTAACAGGGCCTCCGCTGAAGAGGCAAGCTCAAAGGATCGACGCATTGCTTCTTCGGGAATAGCTTCGCCGAAAAAGATGACATCCGGTTTCAACACATTTTGACACTCGCATTTTGGAGGATTTTCATCTCTTTTTTCTTCGGCCCTGTATCGTTTCCCACACCAGAGACAGGAAAGCGTGCTCGAGTTTCCGTGGTACTCAATAACGTTTCTCGAACCACCGGATTGATGCAGATTATCAATATTCTGGGTTATGATACAATGCAGGAAGCCCATGGTTTCAAGCTCCCCCATAGCAAGATGCGCGTTATTAGGTTTTGCCTGACTCACCACCTCTCCCATTTCCCAAAGCATTGCCCACACCTTCCGGGGTTCAGCTTTGAATGCGCTGATCGTGGCGTATTCAGCAGGGTCATATTTGGACCATAGCCCGCCAGCACTGCGGAAATCGGGGATCCCGGATTCCACAGAAATCCCGGCTCCAGTCAATGCCAGTGTCACACGAGACCCGGTTATGATATCAGCTGCCTGTTCAATTAACTCCTGCATCATCGATCTCCTTTTCAAAGACGATCCTGCCCCCGCTACTGTCATAGCGGGCAAGCCGGCCCCGCAATGTCTTTTGTTCGCCGAAAATATTGACCAGTCTTATCTCATCACCATCAAACTCCACTAAATCAACACTTTCAAGTATCCTTTTTTCTTCCTTCTCATCTAAGATATAGGCATGGGCCTCGCACATTTCTTACCTCCTGTTTGTACACCGAAGATCTTTTGCCGGCTCAGAAACCATTCTTCTGGGTTTTAAGATCATTCCTCGATCTCCTGCAGCGCATTCCCCAGACAATCACCAATCTTCGCTGTTAAGTCGATCATCTCCCGGATATGCCCCGCACACTTTGTCTTTCCTGCATCTTCAAGGTGGTCGGCAAAAATCTGGTATTCCTCATAATGATGATCATTATGAGATTTCCAGTGCTCCAATCTGATCTTTGCCTTTTCAATAAAATCCATAACTACCCTCCGTTCAACAGATTCTGATTCAATAACACGTTAAGTAATGTGACCCGCGATGTCAATCAAATTTGGATCCTCCCAAACGTGACCGGCTCCAACTGATAAGGGCTCGCGCAAAAACTATTGACTGGCAACCATTTGTATGGTTAATATTCCCGGAGTCCTGATTCTAAAAAAGAAGGAGGGTCCTGTATGGAGAACATTCTTGATGGAAAACGAATCCTGATCGTTGACGATGAGCCTGACATATTGGAAACCTTGGTCGAAATCCTTGATATGTGTCTTGTTGACAGCGCCCCGAATTTTGAGACCGCAAAGAAGTTCCTGAACAAAAACAAATATGACCTGGCAATCCTTGACATAATGGGAGTCAGGGGTTACGAGCTTTTGGAAATAGCAAACGAGAAAGACATCCCGGCTCTAATGCTCACGGCTCACGCGGTCAGCCCTGACAATCTTGTAAAATCTATCAAAGGGGGAGCGCAATCCTATATCCCCAAAGACAGTATCTCTGAGATTGCCGTTTATATCACCGACATACTGGAACCGCGTGAAAAAGACGGTAAAGAAGGGCCGGATTGGTTTGAAAAACTCGAACCATATTTTGACAGTAAATTTGGAGAGGGGTGGAAGGAAAAAGACAGGGAATTCTGGGATGTGTATGATCGAAAATTCCGTGCCGGCAAAGATGAAATGGAAGAAATGCTTTAGCAGCACCGTTATCGTGAGCATTTTTTGGCAATGCAAGAGGATCTGACGATCTGAAGAAACAGAGGACCGGTTACGTCCTATTTCTCGTTTTTCAGCGGGAGCTTGACAAGAAACCTTGTACCGAGACCTTCATCACTATCCAGAAAAAGTTTGCCGCCCAAATCCTCCACAAGCACCATGACACCTGCCAGCCCCAGCCCATGACCCCTGACACTGCAAGCACCCCTGTACTCCGGTTCCATCTGGAAATAGCACTCAAAAATCTGCTTATGAAAAGCTGACGGGATACCCTCACCATCATCCTTAACAGAAAAGACAATGGTTTCTTCTGTCTTTACAACCTTCAACTCCACGATGTTTTTTCTATATTTCAGTGCATTGCTTAGCAGGTTTCGCAAGATCTGTTTCAGTTTTGCATGATCCTGACAGATTTCCTCACACCAGAGATCCTCATCTACAAACAGATGAACACCTTTATTCTCCAAAACTGCCCCGACCTGGTCCAACCTGGTGCATTGTTTAATCTCTTCAAAAGCGCTGATATCGGTCAGATCAAATATCTCCTCGAGGGCCTGCTCTATCAGGTTTGACAGTTTGAATTTAGAGAAATTAATTACCCCCTCCCTTGATTTCCCCAATTCCAGGGCATCATTTACCAATGTCTTCAGGACCTTGGTATTCCTCAGCACCCGCGTGAAAACCTTCTTCTGTCTCTCGGTAACAGGACCATATTTATCCTGCCGGTTCGTTACCGCCATGAGCCCTGCCTCGATCACTGCAAGAGGCACCTTAAGATCGTGAATCAGAAGATCGATCTTAATTCTTCCCCGTCCCGATGGAGAATCTTCCATATTTCCCCGGCCATTGCCGATTGGTTCCTGAAAGGCAGGAGAACCGGAGCTCGAGTGTTTTATGTCTCCGGCAATATTCATTCGTTCATCTTTTTTTTTCCTTATTTTTTTAATTCCCTTCGAAAAAATCAACTCGGAGACCCCCCCTCAGACCTCAGTCACAGCCAAAGACAATCCCGACATAACCGACGAAACTATTATCCGGTCTCAAGTCATAGCTGCTTGAATATATCATTTCTTTCGCTCTTACAGCGCCCAATTCCTTTATAGCAGCAATGGCTGCTGCTACAGCTCCCGAACAACAGATATTGTGGCTCTCAAATGATTCATCAATCACCGCGTTTTCATCCATTGCCACCATTAAATCAACTGCACGTCTATCATTGACCGTTTTTACCCATTCAACCGCCTCTTCACCAGAGCCTTTGGGCGTGTATCCGTAACTCGGGCCATAATGGGTTAAATCCGTAGACCCAAGGACAATGGTTTTCCTTCCCATGCCTTTTGATATCTCAACCGCCCTCTTCGCAATATCCAGAGACGCCGGATTTGGAGGAAGTCCAATCGGGACAATCCTGATTTCAGGAAAGAAGTATTTTATAAAAGGTAATTGTACCTCGACGGTATTGTCGTGATCATATCGGGAAGTTGTTTCAACGTCAAAAAGAAATTCTGCTGCCAATTGAGCGGCAAGATCCACATCTACCTCCAGCTCCCCGAGTGGCGTGGCCCACTGTCCCTCTTTCATTATAATATTGTCACTCGCCGAATGAAGGTGTCTGCCAAAGATAATGCAGGTATCCGCCCCATCCTTAACACTGAGACATTGGATTACCTTACACGCAATTTTTCCGGAAAAAATCCATCCCGCATGAGGAACAATTCCTCCCACAATATCTCTCCAGGTATCCGGACAAAGAAGTCGGGATCGAGAAACCGTTCAATGGCCCTCCTGCAGTCAGACTCTCCCCCGGGGTACCAGGATCCGGCAAGATCCGCTCCTCTTGTCTTCACAAAAAATCACCCCCCTCTATTGATTGACTATTGATGCCCATGAAATAATCCATACAACACCAGTTATTGTCATTCCCGCGAACGCGGGAATCCAGAGAAATTATCCCGCCGCGGCGCGACTGGACTCCCGCGTTCGCGGGAGTGACGGCCTTGGAGGTTTTTTACCGGACGTATCAAATTTTAGGCACTTTGAACTTTCTCCCTTGCCGTATTCCACGTTTGCTGATATGTAACGCGATCAGAATAAAAATCACAGAGAGAATTCGCTTATGTCTTTTGATATTACCCAGTGGATCGTCAAAATACCTGTTTTGCTCTTCGCAATCACCATTCATGAGTATGCCCACGGCAGGGCAGCTCTCTGGCTGGGAGACCCCACGGCAAAACAGATGGGCCGATTGACCCTGAACCCCCTGCCCCATATTGATCCTTTAGGAGCAATCTGTCTTTTTCTCTTCAACTTCGGATGGGCCAAGCCTGTACCCGTTGATATCAGATATTTCAAGAATACCCGGAGGGACACCATCATCATGTCATTGGCCGGCCCTTTCGCCAATATATGTGTGGCTTTTCTGGCCGGAATATTCATTCGCTTCTTTATTCTCCCTTTGGAGGTTTATGTGCAGGCATTGCTTTGGCTGATACTCATGAACATAGGGCTCGGCATTTTCAACCTGCTCCCCCTTCCTCCTCTCGACGGCTCACACGTCCTGGAAAACATTCTCCCGCCTGCCGCAGCACAAAAGTACCGGGCTTTTGGACGGTACGGACCCTTCGTTCTGATCGGGATCATATTGCTTGACAATTTTGCACATACCGGGATTATAAGTCGGATACTGATCGGCCCCATGTTTTATTTAGCCCACCTTTTTGCCGGGGACAACCTTTTCCACCTTCTCCCTCTGCTACGGTAATAGAGAGATTCTATACGGAAATCATTTTTCTGACAAGCTTTCATTTCTCATAGGATTTTTTGACAGGATATGAAAAAAAATGAGAAAAAAGTGGATTTCTTGACTTAGATCAAAGACAATTTCTACTTATGCCCTCATAATAGCAACAAGTTTAAGAGAAGGCAGCGACATGAATTTGAATATGCCAAAAATAAAAACCTCAATAAATTAAAATCAGCGCACCGGAGGATGACCTGAAGGTCATCTTGGGCAAAGGTTTTGGACAGGATTTACCCCGCCATGCGCGGGGCAGGCATGGATCGTCAGGATGCCAAAAACCAGGCTGCTCTTGTGAATCCTGTCAAAAAATCATTAGCTTCAATCGACAATCATCAATTATCAATTTTACCCCGTTAAATTTTCACTAAGTGAAACGGCGTAGCCGATTTAACCGGGGCATAAATCCAAGGGGGGTTTATCATGAAATGCCCGGGACAGGACAGCCAGTACTGGAAGCCGGGGGCCATTTTCAACGTCAAATGCCCCAAATGTGAGACTGAGGTAGAGTTTTTCAAGGATGATACTACACGCAAATGCTCCAAATGCGGCCACCGCTTCCTGAACCCGCAACTTGATTTTGGGTGTGCCTCATACTGTCAGTACGCGGAACAGTGTATCGGGGATCTTCCGCCCGAACTCCTTGCACAGAAAGAGGATCTGCTCAAGGACAGGGTTGCCATTGAAATGAAGCGGTACCTTAGGCAGGATTTCAAACGGATCGGTCATGCAAGCCGTGTAGCAAGATATGCAGAGCAGATAGGCAGGGAAGAAAGCGGCAATCTTGCGGTCATACTCTGTGCTGCATATCTTTATAATATCGGGATCACGGCGGTCGAGGAAAAAAATCAGGGCAGTGCACCCGAATACGAAGAAAAGGAAGGACCGCCCGTTGCGAGGGAGATCCTGAACAAACTTGGGGCCAAAGAAGCGCTGATCGATGAAGTATGCGACATTATCGGACATCATAATCATCCTGACAATGATGAAACCATTAATTTTAAAAGTGTCCATGATGCGGATCAACTCGCAAGCCTGGAAGAAAGGCAAAAAGAGGACCCTGCGAACGCTGAGAAGCTGACCGATATTATCGAGAAGTCCTTCATGACCGACAGCGGGCGTAGGATCGGGGAGAAAAAGCTCTTAGGATAGGACTTAAATCACCTCTCAGATATGTATTCAAAAAAGAAAAGAGACCTTTGAAAAATGCGCAATTTCGTTCAAGAGCAAGGCGCGTGAGGATTTTAACCACAGGAATATATTGAATATTTCGAGGATTGAAATTTGAACGCAACACAGAGATTGTGCAGATAAGCGCAGACTTCGAAAGGGGGTGTTTTGCAAAGGTCTCGAAAAACAGGAGGTCTAACGGGAGAGTTGTCTTGTTCTCATTCGAAAAAAAGCCGGGTCCCGATGGCCCGGCCTTTTTCTTGATGTTTGACGGTTCTAATTGATCTCAATTTTCTTGGTTTCGGCTTCTTTTTCCAGAGGCATGGCTACGGTTAGCACGCCATCCTTAAAGGTCGCATCCACATTCTCTTTATCCACCTTTCCCGGCAATCGAAAGCTTCTGCTGAAGGAGCCGTTTCTTGTCTCTTTGAGGTAATAACTGCTCCCTTCTTCCTCTTTATTTACTTCTTTCTTGCCACTGACGGTTACATAGCCGTCTTCGATGGAAATGGAAATATCATCTTTTTTTAGACCAGGAAGTTCTGCATTAAGGAAATATTTCCCTTCCTTTTCGATAAAGTCGATATTCGGGGCCAAATCCTCATCTTTACCCTTCAGCAATTCGGGCCATAACCTGTCAGAAAAGAAATCCCTCCGTCCTTCCGTTCCAAACGGAGTCACCCAAAAGGGTCTGCGAAATGTTCTTGAAACTGCGAGTGTCATAATTGCTACCTCCTTTTCATATACTTTTTTAAAAACGCTGTTTTATGTGTGAAAACGGAATCTCTTAAATTCCATTTGACAATAAGATAAGTATAGAATAGACTGTGTCAATAAAAATAATAATATAGCTGATCATATTACTAAATAGTCTAATATATTAAAGTAATGAAGTCAATTAAAGTTTCATCCAAAAATACAGGAGGTATGTATGAGAGGGATAAAAGGCAGACGGGATGACATAGATAGAAATCAAATGTCCCTCCCTTCATCCTCCGATCTGAGGGGCAGGCAGTCTGTACGAGCGACATTTAAACTCACGGAGAATGCCATCAACACCATGAGTGTTGTAGCAGCTCATCTCAATATAAGGCAGAAATCTCTTTTTGACCATTTGATAGAAGATAGACGGTCTTTAGGTTTAATTGCGTCCGGGGTTCAACCTGAAAATTTTAGCAGGTTGAAACGAATTCAGAAAACATACGTTATCAGTCGGAAAACACTTTGCTGCTTAAATGATGCGTCAAAAGATCTTGATGCCTCGCGAGATGCCCTGGTCGAATATTCCATTCAGCGACTGCTGCCTCTTATTGATGAGGAACGGGAAAGGCATAGAAAACGTAAGGAAATATTAGACGAGATGACCGAATATATGAAACAAGGTGAAGGACTTTTAGGGGAAATCTCGCAAGCTCTTAGGGGAGGATGATCCGGTTCATGAGAGATTTGAAACTGCAATGAGGGGATACCGTAAAACACACAAAGCCATCGTTTCTTTTGTAAAAAATGGTGAAATAATCGATACCTTTTAACAAGACTATGTATCTTCACAATAAATCCGGGTTGGTAATTTTAGGGAGTTAAGAACTTGGCTATGAAATGGACTAAAGATGCAAAAGATGATCTGTCCCGGGTCCCGTTTTTTGTACGAAAAAGGGTGAAAAAGCGTGTGGAAGAAGAGGCTGTCCGCTGCAAGAGCAATCAGGTGACCGTAAAACATGTGCGCACCTGCCGGGAACGCTTCCTCAACCGGATGGAAGATGAAGTCAGAGGGTTTCAGGTTGAGAGCTGTTTTGGTCCGGGGGGCTGTCCCAACAGGGCTGTTAAATCAGATGGTTTAACGGAAAAGCTGGAGCAAGAATTAAATAGTAGGAAGCTGAAGGCCTTTCTGAAGGAACGGGTGAAAGGCCCGTTAAAGATGCATCATGAGTTCAGGGTTTCCATCTCCGACTGCCCCAATGCCTGTTCCCGGCCTCAAATAGTTGATTTGGGAATTATTGGCGCTTGCAGGCCGGAAGTCTCAGATCAAGACTGCAGCGAATGCGGAGCCTGTCTCGAAACTTGCAGGGAAAATGCGATTTCAATAGAAAACGGGCATCCCGTTATTGATGATTCCCGCTGTCTTTCATGCGGTCAGTGCATCCCGGTTTGTCCAACCGGGAGTCTTAAAGAAAGCAATATCGGGTATCGCATCATGGTAGGCGGCAAACTGGGAAGGCATCCCAGGTTGGCTATGGAATTGGCTGGCATCCATAAACCAGAAGATTTAATGATGGTGGTTGACGACTGTTTGGACTATTACCAAAAAGAGTGTATTAGAGGCGAACGATTCGGGGAGATCTTAGGGCGAACGGGGTGGAAAGTCCCACAGGTGGATAAAAGGAGGAAGACTGATGAAAAAAATAGAGCTTTTTAAGGAAAACGAATTTAACGACTTGCACATGAGCAGATTCCTGGTGCATGACTCTCCGTACTTCAAAATTCTGAACTTCAACTTCAGGGCCGGCCAGGAATTACCAATCCACTCACACGATATTGAGGGCCAGTTGAGCATTACCGTGCTTGAAGGCAAGGGGGAGTTCCTGGCGAAAGAGGGCGCAACACTACCCGCCGAACCGGGCGATGTCCTGATTTCTGATATCAGCGAGCCCCATGGAATAAGGGCCAAGAGTGATTTGCGTGTACTGGTTACCATCGCGCCCCCGATTTAAACGGGACATAAAGCAACCATCAACAGATGCTGATCTTTGTTGGACCTGCAGTGCCTTTGATTCAGAATGACGTAGGACATGTTTTTGCGGTACAGGGACCATTGAACTTGAAATCACGGGGCTAATGAATATATTGATGAATATCCCATAGTGAAACACTTCCCAACAAAATGGGACATTACCAGATCCCGCCTCCGGGGTGATTTCCCCGTTGCGGGGTTTGGTTGAAACTTGACGGAAAAATAATAACGACTTAACCACTCAACTATTCAACCACTTAACGTGGTCTGATAGAAGGAGTCTGACATAATGGAAAAAGAAGGAGTATTTTCAACCGAAAAAAATGACAGCGGCAAAATACCGAATCAGCGTGAACTTGAGAAGGAGTTGAGTGATTACCTCACCAAGAAATATGGGAACCGAGTAAAAATCATCTCTCCGTTTGTTATACCAAAGAAAGATGAGGCAATGACCGATGGTCAGTCAGGGGGAGAAGCGGATGGAACAGGGCTCCATTTCGATATGATGCCCGAAGAACTGGAATCCTATTTGGATAGTTTTGTTGTCAAACAGGATCAGGTCAAAGCGGTCTTGTCAACCAAGATCTGTACCCATTTCAACAGGATAAAATTCACCAATCGCAGGGATTCTGAAACCCCTGCCGGTGAAAGGAAAAAGTCCGGGGTCGGCATGATCAAAAACAATATCCTGATGATTGGGCCCACCGGAGTCGGCAAAACCTATATCATCAAGCTGATCGCCCAAAAACTGGGGGTCCCCTTTGTAAAGGGCGATGCCACCAAATTCAGTGAAACAGGTTATGTTGGTGGTGACGTGGAAGACCTTATCCGCGACCTGCTTTACGAAGCCGATGAAAATATGGAGTTGGCCGAAAATGGGATTGTCTATATTGATGAAATAGACAAAATCGCTTCCTCACAAAATCTGATAGGTCACGATATTTCCAGGACCGGTGTCCAGAGGGCGCTCCTAAAGCCCATGGAGGAGACAGACGTCGATCTCAAGGTTCCCCATGACCCCATATCCCAGATACAGGCAATTGAACATTACAGACGCACTGGAAAAAGAGAAAAGAAGGTGGTCAATACCAAGGATATCCTCTTTATCATGAGCGGCGCCTTTGGTGAACTGGCAGAGATTATTAAGAAAAGACTCCAGAGCCAGGGAATCGGTTTTGAGGCCGATGTAAGACCTGCTGAGATTCCGTGGGAGATCCTTAAAGACGTGCGAGCACAGGATTTGATAGAATTCGGTTTTGAGTCAGAGTTTGTGGGCCGCCTCCCGGTGGTCGTGGTCTTTGATGAACTCTCCAAGGAGGACCTCGCTGAAATCCTCAGAAACCCTAATAACCCCATTATTATCAGCAAGCGGATGGATTTCAGGGCCTACGGGATAGACATCAAGTTTGAGGATGACGCAATAATTCGGATTGCCGAGATGGCGGCAGAGGAAAAAACCGGGGCGAGAGGGCTGGTGAGCGCCATGGAGAAGGTCCTGATCCCTTTTGAAAAGAAACTTCCCTCAACAAACATCAAAAAGCTTTTAGTTACAAAAAATGTTGTTGAGGAGCCCGAGGCAGAGCTAAACCTGTTGCTGGATGACCCTGACGATCCGGAGCGCTTGGAAAGGTTTGAAAGGGGAAGAGAAAAAGAACTGGCAGACATCAAACGATACCTCATCGAACGGGCAGAGGATTTCAGCAAGAAGTCCGGTCTTGATATCTATGAGAGGAGAATGGATCTAATAGCAGATTTGTATTTGATCAACATCACTGATATTGATACGGCTATCGAGGATTTCAGCGCCATGTACGATCAGACCAGGCTTGAAGAGGCATCCCTGATGGAAAAACTTGAGGTGAAGGTGTCGTTCGATGAGAGTGCTGTGGATGAAATCATAGACCAGGCCATAAAAACCGGACAGCAGCCAGGGCCCCTAATATATCAATTGGCAAAGAGGCTTGAATATGGCCTAAGGCTCGTGAAAGACCGGTCCGGAGTAGAGAGTTTCAGCATCAATGCCGAAGCTGTTATCAGTATGGAAGATTTCATAAACAACCTTATTAAAGACATCTATCGTCAGGAGAATACTGACGTGGAAGTTCATGAACCGGATAAACCGGCCTCCGGCTCGTAAAGCCTACGGCTCGGAGAGAATCGCAAATTTAGGAACCCCCAACCCCCAAGGCCAATTTCCCAAAATCCCGCCCTGTAGGATCCTGAAAGATCCTCAGATCGAACTGCGGAACAACGGCCAGGATATGATCGAAAATATCCGATTGTATCGCCTCATAGCGGGCCCATACGGTATCGTTGGTGAAGACATAAATTTCCAGGGGTAATCCGTTAGGGCCCGGAGAGAGTTGTCGAATCAGAAAGGTCATCTCCTGGTGTATTTTGCTATTGCTGCGCAGGTATGCCTCCACATAGGCCCGGAATGTCCCTATATTGGTCATCCTACGGCCATTAACAAGCACATCGGAATTAATCCTGTGTTCTCTGTTATATTGTCCCAGGTCTTCCTGCTTCTGTTTTACATAGTCCGAAATAAGATGATACCCCTTAAATCGTTCTATCATCTCTTTATCGCAGAATTTAATGCTGTCCAAATCTATGGATATCGCCCTCTTTATTCGCCGCCCCCCGCTCTCCTGCATCCCCCGCCAATTCTTAAAGGATTCCTCCATTAATTTATATGTGGGGATCGTCGTGATGGTCTTATCCCAGTTCTGGATCTGTATTGTATGGAGTGCGATATCGATCACATCGCCGTCAGCACCGTATTTGGGCATTTCGATCCAATCCCCGATTCGGATAAGATCGGTCGAGCTGATCTGCAGACTTGCAATAAAAGAGAGGATTGTATGTCGAAAGATAAGGAGCATTACCGCGGTCATGGCCCCGAAACCGCTCAGCAACACCATAGGAGACCGACCGAGAAAGACGCTGACGATAATGATACCGCCAATCAAATAGATTATCAACTTCAAGATCTGGATGTATCCCTTGATTGGACGGCCGCGAAATATATCGAGGTTTTGGTAGACCTCCCCTAAACCGGTCAGAAAGCCGCCTCCTGTCAAAAGAAGTATCCACCATATGAGGGCAATTGAAATTTTAGAGATCAGATCTTCTGCAAAAGGAAACAACTCGGAAAAATTGTATATTACAATTATGGGCACGATGTATGACAGTCGTCGAAGGAATGCCTTTTTTAGCAGGGTGTCGTCGAGGCTGGTCTTTGTCCTTTGAACTAATTTCAGCAATGCTCGAAGGATAAAGTGCTTCGTAATAAAATAGGATATGATACCCAAAACCAATACACCCGCTGCCATTAACATCTGGTAAGTCTGCGGGTATTGCTGTGGCCACTCTTTGAATAACAGTAGTTCCAAAATCATATGGTCGACCTCAGGCCCTTGCCGGGTTAAAGGGATAAAGTATTTGCATACGCCTCATCAATCCTCTGTTCTAAATATGAAATTGCAGTGTCATCATATTCGCATAAATCAAAGCAATAGCCGTCTTCTCCGAGCAGCCCCTCTGGCAATAGATTCCCCTCCCCGTTAGGGTCAGTAATAATATCCTCGTAAAAACATACGGAGAGCCACCTGTTTTCCGGATCATCATCGACAATATCCACTATTACGAATAAACGCTCTTCAATATCACCGGTTTTACCGACATTAGCCCTCAAGGAATGGCTGACGCCAGGTCTTGATTTGAACGAAAGTGTTACGTTTTCTTTTGTGGAAAGCCGATCCTGTAATTTGACAAACGCCGGTTTGATGTTCCCGGAATCATGTGTCCAGGTTTCAAAGAGATCGGCCATCTCAGCGTGCTCTTCTTTCCTTCGAAATATATCTTGAGTCATTTCTGGCACTTCCTTTTATCGTAACGGTTCACAGGTTCAACGTTCAGGGTTAAGGACATAGAAGGGATTGAAAGCGCGAACTGCCCATTAAAAACAAACATTTTTCCAAATAATTGCCAATTTGGCTCCTAATTTTGGATCAGGCCTGACGAAGCTGACGCATTTTTCGTAAATAAGTGTCCTAAATACAGTTGGGGAGCGAGAACGAAACCTTGAACCCCTGAACCTTTAAACCCGTGAACGCCTACCTTTCATCATATACCCCACGGACACGATCCTGCAGATAAACATGAGAAAACGCACCCCGGGTTCCTTCTTCGAACCAGGCTAATCTATCCGTGGGCTATACTTCGATTCATTTTTCCCGATATGTAGCCCTCTAAGTCCAAGGCAATATGCTCAAAACCGATATTGCGAAGTTTTTCCACAATGGCCTTTCTTGTGTCGTCATTCACAATCTTCCTAAGGTCTGAGGTGCTTATCTCTATCCTCGCAACGGGCCCATGATGTCTAACCCTCAGACCCCTGAATCCTTCATTTAAAAGGAATTCTTCAGCCTCTTCAACCATTTTAAGCCCCTTTTCCGTGATGGGGGTCCCGTAGGGGAACCTGCTGGCAAGACATGCCATGGCAGGTTTGTCCCATACGGAAAGACCCATCTCTCTCGCCAAAAAGCGAATCTCATCTTTTAAAAGACCAGCATTGATTAACGGGGCAATTATGCCAGCTTCTTCAGCAGCCCGAAATCCAGGGCGATAATCTTCAAGATCATCTCCGTTGGCGCCATGGGCCACATGGCTAATGGCCTTCTCTTTGGCTATGCGCAAGAACTCTTTGGAAAGCGCCTTTTTGCAATGGTAACACCTGTCAGGGGAATTAGACAAAAACTCGGGGATCCTTGTTTCATCCGATTTGAAGATAATGTGGTTGATCTTTCTTGCCCTGGTAAATTTGCTGGCCGCATCTTGTTCACGGCGGGGATGAATGGATGAGGTTGCAGTAACCGCGACTACCCCGTTCCCTAAGGCCTGATGGGCCGAAGCTAACAGAAATGAGCTGTCAACACCCCCTGAAAATGCCACCAACAGGGAATCCAGCCTGCCCAATTCATGGAGCAGCAGCTCTTTTTTTTGATCTCGCTAACGATTCATCAATCATGATACCTCCACTCGATGTAGTCGAGTCCGACCTCAGGCCGACTTGATTTACCTCCTCCAGACAGGGTCGTTTTCTGGTTCAGCCCCGGCCCAAACGGGGCTTAATTATTTGACGTTCTCAATTTGAGTCACTAACTTAACAAGTTCAAGATGAAATGTGAAGAGAGTTTCAGTTTGCAGCCCATGAAGAGGGCCTACCCATGAAGAGGCCATTATCATTACCCTCATCTAAAAAGAGCGGGCTCTTTCTTGGTAGATAGAAATAGCGCTTGCTAAATGGCCTTAAAAACTGCTATGTAGGCAACCTGGTTTTTGATAATATAATAATGATAGGCTCCTGGCGGGCGTTTTTGTTCATTAAATTAAGGAGAGACTATAATGAAAGGTAAGACGATAACATGGCTAAGCGCAATAGCAGTCGCATTAGCCCTAATCACAGCAGAATGGCCGGCATCAGCAGCAGACAAGAAACAGTCTTCCGAGGACAAAGTGGCAGCTGTTAACGGGGCGGTTATTACCCGAACGGACTTTGACAGGGCAGCGAGCTTTGCCAAGCAACGGGCTTTGCAGGCGGGAAAGCCGGTTGATGATGCCCAGCTTAATAAGAGGGTGCTCGAACAGCTTATAGGGACCGCACTTTTATACCAGGAAAGTAAGAAAGAGGGAATCAAGGTTGATCAAAAAGCCGTTGATGAAAGATTGGAACAGTGGAAAAAACAATTCCCGAGCGAGGAAGAATACAAAAAAGCGATGAGTAACGCCAACCTTTCTGTTCCTCAGATGAAAAACGACATTACAAAGGGTATGACAATAGAGAAATTTATTGTCGAGAGGTTTGTTGATAAGACAACTGTCCCCGAAAAAGAGATCAAGGCCTATTATGAAAGCCACCTCAATCTTTTCAAGCAGCCTGAACAGGTAAAGGCCAGCCACATTTTGATAAAGGTTGAATCTAAGGCAAAGGAATCGGAAAAGGAGGATGCCCTAAAAAAAATCAGAGACATTCAGAAAAAGCAGGTAAAAGGGGATGATTTTGCCAAATTGGCTAAAGAGTATTCTCAGGGTCCGAGTAACGCCAAGGGGGGAGATCTGGGTTATTTTAAGCGGGGACAAATGGTACCTGCTTTTGAGGAAGTTGCCTTCAAGTTGAAACCGGGCGAAGTCAGCGACATTGTTAAAACAAGATTCGGATATCACCTGATAAAGGTTGTCGACAAAAAACCTGAAAGCACAGTTCCTTACGAGGAAATCAAGGACAGGCTTGGTCAGTACTTGAAGCAGGAAAAAGTTCAGAAAGAGATAAAACAGCTTGTTGAAAAACTTCGGAAAGAGGCAAAGGTGGAAATGTTGTGAAAGAACGAATCATCGCATCCAAGAAAAAAGTCCTAAAATAAACCCTAACGTTGGGTGCCGGAGGGATGGCCGAGTGGTTGAAGGCGGCGGTCTTGAAAACCGTTGAACGAAAGTTCCGTGGGTTCGAATCCTACTCCCTCCGCCATACTTTACGTAATTAACCCCTTAAACCTTCCCATCCGTGGCATGGTTGGCTGATGCCTATTTCTCTCAATCAATCTCTCTTGGTTCAGTGAGAAGCCTAATACCTTGCAAAATTGCAGAAATACGCATTTTCGATAACGTTCCGATTTTTTCTGACAAATCGCTTTTGTTCACGGTAAAGATTTGGGAGATATTCACTACACTTTTTTTGGGCAGGTTGGCCTCGCCTTTGTTCAAAATGACATTGCCAGGTGATTTGGATAGCTTAACACTTGATGTCAACGCGCAGACCACGACCGTATTGATTCGGCTTCGGTTGAATATATTGTTTTGAATAACAACATGGGGATGGCGGTATCCAGGTTCTGACCCCGACGGTTCGTCGAATTCTATCCAAAACAGATCGCCTTGGTTGATTACCATTTATCTTTCACCATTTCATAGTGCTTTGAACGCATTCCGGGCAAAATCGTTTCAGATTCAGGTAAATCATTGTAGACCTTATTCAGGGTTTCAAGAAGCTCAGTATTTTTATGGCGTTGCATGAATTCTTCAACCGCCAGTGCAAATAGGCGACTTCTTGAGATCTTAAGATTTTTTGCAAGAATATTTATCTGTTCAAAAATAGGTTTTTCGATTGATATCGCTGTCTTGATACTTGCCATGATGTTATACCTCCAATAGATGTCAAAGTATAACCATTGGTATGGCCTATGTCAATATCGTTTTTCTGCCCAAGCACCCAACGCTGAACGTGACCCTGGATTAATCCCTGAACTTCATTCTGTATGGTGCGGTTCTCCCGCTGGTCTTTCCACCAGCGGAAAATCGTGGGTTGGGATATGGCAAATCCCTGGTCGGTAGGAACGGCCGCAACTTCCGTAATCTTAAGAGCGTCTCCGCACCCAGACCCTTATTCAATAATTATTCAGATCATCATTCGCATGAATCATAACACAGGTTTTAAAATCCATATGTTTCCCAAAAACAAAAAAATACTTGACAGGAGGTTTTTGGATTGATGATTGATGTCGAGAAACGTTAAAATTGTTTTGATTTTGGTAGGTTTTCTTGGAATGAGGACTTTTGTGTTATTTTGACTTATGAAAACATGGTCAATCTCCGAATACTCAAATATTTTTTCCCAAAATTTCGGTTGACCTACGTAACAAATCTCTCAAATTCATCGTTAGCTCATATAAGGAACCAGATATTCCAGATTTACTCAATTTACCCGAATTTAGGATATCACAGCCTTTTTAACTTGCTGAAGTATTTCACTTCTGATAAGATAAAAGAATCTAAAATGAGGCTGGAATTCCTTAGCATACAAACAAATATTTTATTTTGTGAAAGTGAACCATAATGCACGCTACCCTCTCCCGCGACCGGATGAGCCAAAAACTGATCGACCACCATATATTGTGGTTGGATAAATATCCTATTTGGATTCTTATCTTCAACTCCAGTTCAGACCGCTAAAACATATCGCAACACTCTGATAAGACTGATTATTTCAGGTAATGAGTGAGACGCTTTCAATAGGAGAATGATATGTTATTTCTTGATTCTGACCAGCCGATCAAGACTTGCGTTTCCGAAAACTGCGATGGTTGTGCTGTCCACAAATCGCTTCATTGCCATTTCAAGCCCACTGACTTGATACATTTCCTTTTCATTTCTATCCCCACCTTTCTCTTGGGATGTGCCGGAGTGTATCACGTAAGTGGCTGGATGCTTTTGTTGTGGATGTGCATTATTATAGGGTTCTTTGCTTTTCTGGAAATCCGCGTAATGTGCTCTCATTGTCCCCACTATGCTGAACCTGGGACTACATTAAAAGGCTGGGCCAATTACGGTGTTCCTAAGGTCTGGGAATATCGTCCCGGGCCAATGTCTTTTATAGAAAAGCTCACCTTTTTTACAGGATTATCGATCATTATGGGATACCCTCTGATTTGCATGCTCAAGAGTATGCAAGGGTTCTTGCTAATTGTTTACATCATTTCCTCAGTTGGTTTTTTCATGACTTTAAAGATGTTCCTGTGTTCTCAGTGCATAAATTTCGCCTGCCCACTCAACGGAGTAATCGAGAGCGTCAAACATGCGTTTTTTGAAAGGAATCCAGAGGTGGCTGAAGCGTGGGGCGAAGATGGCAAGCGCTGATGTCGATTAGAAAAAAATAAGTCCCGCCGTACCCGTGAAAAGAAGGAGAAAACTATTGCCAAAGCGTAAGGGAAAAGATTATTTTTGTACTGTTGTATCTGAGGATGTCAAAATTGCTTTAAAAGTTAAACCTTCCCTCAGTCGTAAGCCAAAACACGAACTCTTTGTACAGTGCAATCAAGTTGAGTGCCAATATGTCGACCAAAATCAATCTCCCTGTCCCCTGCGCCTCGATCTCTTTGCCGAAGAGATTGAAAAGCGGGAAGAAAGGCGCAGAGATAGAAGCATGGAATCGTCTTATTGAAAATCGCGCTGGAA
>PVMK01119594.1_pt1 | contig 19628 bp, 19 predicted proteins | sample 1853481 | NCBI WGS metagenome assembly PVMK01 (sample SAMN08533507, study PRJNA380276) | Marine sediment metagenome, whole genome shotgun sequencing project. | reverse complement strand
CGATCGACAGAGTATAGGTTCCTGGCAACGGCGTATCCGGCGACGATGCAAAAAGCGAGATGGGCACGTTCTCGTAGGTCTCCTCTGTCTCGGTACCCGGCATTGTCGGCGTGAACGGGATGTCCCCGTTCAGGAACCACAATGGCGCGTTAAAAATCGGCTGCTCGGTGCCGGCCGGATATAGTACGGCGGTGAGCAGCGTGAGGTCGTTCATGCCTGCCGGATAACGCACGGTAAAACTCAGTGAGGCCGACAACTCATCCAGTATCCGGTCGTTGCCGCCACCCGGTGGTGCATCGGTCGTCGGTACGGCTGTCGGCAGACTGCTGAAAAACGCCCAGATCGCTTCGTCGGCATCATCCCACCATTGATGACCGTTGGCGCCGAAGCTGGTGTGTGGACACCATTGAACCGGATACAAAGAGCTCCCAAGTGAATAATCGACGCAGGGTTCTATGATGCCGTCGGAGAAAATTTCCGGTTCGAAACCGTTATAGGCCACCCAGACATCGCGGGTGAGTTCTACGAGTGAAATATTCGCGACCTGGTCCTCAGTGCTCTGCATCTGCAGTACCGCAATGGAGCCGGTGCATTCCCTTTCCAGCAGGAATCCCGAACTGGGCGCGATGGCACGGATAATATCGCCGAAATTGCAGCCCAGCCGATGAGAGAATCCGCCCCCGGCGCTGTGCCCGGTTGAAAAAATTCTGTTCGGATCGATCAATAGCTGGCTTTGCAGCCGACTTAAAAGATCCAGAAAAAAGTCGAAGTCAACTTCACTGTTCCACAGTGTGATACCAGCGGAGCTTTCCAGCGCCTGCGGAAAGACCATAATTGCCTGGTCGCCAACCACGTTTTGCAGGCCCTCGCCGCTGAACCCGCCTTCGAACCAGGTCAGGTACGTATCGGTAGCACCGTGGAAGCCAAAAATAATCGGCTGGGGATCGCCGTACTCCGAATAATCCTGGGGTACGCGAAGATAGTAAGTGCGCTCTATGCCTCCGGATATAAACATATACAAACCGGTTAAAGGCGGCTTGCGCAGAATGTCATCAATAATTGCCTGCGATTTTTCGATTAGCGCCTGGGTATCGGCTCCTGCGATCAGCGCCTGGGTGTCGGCTACCGGGACAGCCCCACCACTACGAAGCTCAACCATTTTCGCAAAAAGTTCGAGCCGCTGAACGGCCTTGCGTTCGCCCTCCCGGCGACAATTCCCTGCCCCCAGGTTCGGACCACGATTTCCGCCGTTGGACTGCTCGGCATCACAATATTCCAATGTCGCCGATGCCTTTTCCAACGTTTCGATCAGGAAACGAGTCAGTTCAGGGCGAAGCGCCAATGCCCGGACATCGTCCGCCAGGTCATCGAGCTGCTCCGGGACAGTCAATAGATTCAATGGGCCCAGCGACACCACCAGGTCCACTCGATCATTGAGCTTGGCGCAGTCGTCGCAGGCGAATGGGTTCTGGCCGATCACCATCAATATGGAAGATACGACCTTCACGGACTGTGTTGCCGACGTAGCTTGCACCCCCGGCCGGAACTCGAACGACGTCTCCGCGCAGTGGACCGTGAATGCGGACCTAATCGTGGTCGTGCCGCCGCGGGACATTCCCAATGTCGTTGGACTCGAACAGACGATAGCGGAGACCGACCACGAGTAGATCTGCATTCACGGTCCACTGGGCGAAGACGTCGTTCGAATTACTGTCCGGCGTGCAAGCTACGTCGGCAAGACAGTCCGTGAAGGTCGTATCTTGCATATTGATGGTGATCGTGCCGTCCATGTGGTCGATGACCGATACTAAACCACCCGGCAGTGCCCGGCTGGCAATCGTCTGCGGACCACTTGCGGGGACAGTGAATGGATTGCCCGTCCCGTTACCACAAAAATCCGGCGGTCCCGGCAAGGGGACTAACGGATCATTCCAGCACGAGAAGCCGTTCGTATCGTAGCCGGGCATGCCCGGGTCCGTGCCTGTCACCTGGCCGGCCGCATCATAGCTGCCGCTCAGGATCGAGGACGTGAATAAGCTGACCATACCGAAGGTGACCTTACTCCCGGCCTGACCCGTCCAGCTCAGGTTCAGGGTCGGGGCATTCGGGTCGTCATTGACCGTGCCGGAATAAACGGCTGGGTTCGGCATCCAAATCTCCGTTTGCCCATCGTCTACGCAGCTTGCAGTCGGGTTGATCAGCCCGTAACAAGCGTAACCCGGACCCGTACCCTGGCCATAAATCGCATCGGAACCTCCACCGTTGATGCCATTCGTAAACCAGAGCACCATGCCGAGTGTAGGGGCGTCAGGATCGCCCGGGACCGCACCGGGACTCCCGTTTTGTACGGTATCCGTAATGATCCACTCATTGGCCTGTACTGCACTCGCGAGCAGCAGCAGACCAAGAGCGCAATAAAAAGGCTGGGAAAAACTAAATATTCGATTGAGGGTTTTCATATAAGTCTCGATACCTTTAATTGGTTCTATTCGAAGCTCACCGATGCGATTTGCGCAGCGCCGGCAATCTTTTGCCTGTCTGCGTTTTTTGAACGGATGGTCGAGCGCGGAATTCTTGCGGTTCGGCTCGAGATCCATTTCTATTTCAAAAAGGATAACCGCACTATACCGATGAATGCAATTTACCAATTAATACAATTTGACAATAATTTTAGCGATCAATCCCGTGGGTCTCTAGCGTTACTTCGCGAAGCCAGTCATTTTCCAGGCAAAGGTCTACGAAGACCTCGGCGGTCGTCGCATGAGAATGCCATTCGCAGGCTGCAATTAGCTCTGTCCGGTTGGCGTAATCGGTGGCTTTAAAAAACTCATCGATCTTGCCCCACGCCACCATCTCTAGCGGGTCTGTAAGATCGGGGCGTTTGCCCATAACTATTAATTGTTTACCCATGGCTCTGTTCCCTTCTGGGTTTTCAGAATAGGTGTGGAATCAGACAGGCGGGCCGTCCCTGGCTCACACCCTGGAGCGTATTCTGCAAACATAAGGCGACCAGGTCTGGTCGCGGCCGGTCAGGATTTAGTCACCACGGGTCAAATTAAGAATTCGCCCGCGATACCTAGGGGGCGGATTGATTGCCCGCGTCTTTCCGGCGCGGCGGTTGTGCAGTTCGTCCAGATTCATCCGCTGGGCTTTTTTGTGCACTTTTTGGGTCCCAAGTGTCATAAAGTGACACAGAGAAACACTAAAGAATATGCAGTAAGCAATTGAAAAATAATGGAGGCTAGGACCGGAGTCGAACCGGTGTACACGGCTTTGCAGGCCGCTGCATAACCACTCTGCCACCTAGCCATGTGGGCCCGGAATGTACCACAACCCGCAGGCCTGACGTGTGTCCTGCATCATTTGAGAGAAAATTGGAGCGGGCGAACGGGTTCGAACCGTCGACCTCAACCTTGGCAAGGTTGCGCTCTACCAACTGAGCTACGCCCGCTAATACCGTCTGGAAAGGCCGCTCCGACTGCAGTGAAACTTACAGACAGGCGGCCGGTCCGGCAGCGCATAGTATAGCCTGCAGCCCACCTGTCAAGATACCTCGTCCGCGCCCCGCAGATTGGGCATGGCCGCGCGGATGTAGACGAACATGGACCATAAAGTCAGACCGGCCGCAATGATCAGCATGAGCAAACCGATCGAATAGATCGGCACTCCGTACACCGGGTATTCCCATAACATGAAGCCGAGGCCAAACATCTGCATGATGGTCTTGATCTTGCCGAACCGGGATACCGCGACGACACTGCGGGCACCCAGTTCCGCCATCCATTCTCTGAGCGCAGACACCGTCAGTTCCCGGCCAATGATAATGGCCGCGATAAATGCGTTAGTGACCGTCGGATGGGCTTGCAGAATCAATACCAGCGTCGTCGTGACCATCAATTTATCGGCCACCGGGTCGAGGAATGCGCCGAACTTGGAGGACTGGTTCAGGCGCCTTGCCAGGTAGCCGTCCAGCCAATCCGTCAGCGCGGCCACGGTAAAGACCATCGATGCGGTCGGCCGCATCCACTGTCCGGGCGGCAGGTAGTAAATAAATACAATCAGCGGAATCGCAGCAATGCGAAACCACGTCAGCCAAGTGGCAATATTAAATTTCGGTGACATCCCCGTCCCACCCGGGCCTGAACAGCACGTCGTAAAGGCGAAGCGTTATTGTACCCGCCTTCCCTTTCATAATGAGGCTAAATCACCCCGCCATGGAAATGACTATAAATTCGCTGGGCTAACGCGTGATTGATGCCCCGAACCACGATCAAATCATCGATCCCGGCACGCCTGACGCCCTGCAGCCCGCCAAATTCCCGTAGCAGCGCCTTGCGGCGCGCCGGACCCAGACCGGCAATCGACTCTAGTACAGACGTCTTGTGCGCCTTGCCCCGCCGCTGCCGATGGCCGGTAATCGCAAACCGATGGGCTTCGTCGCGAATCTGCTGGATGAGATGCGATGCCGGCGAATCCGCCGGCAGGGTCAGCGGGTGACCTCCATCGCGGCCGTAAATTTTTTCGCGCCCGGACTTGCGGCCGTGACCCTTGGCAACGCCAATGAGATCGATATCATCGAGCTGGAGCGCGGCTAAAGCGTCCTGGGCTATGCGCTGTTGTCCACGACCGCCATCGATCAAAATCAGACCAGGCATCGGCGCTTCACCTTTCTTGATCCTTGTATAACGTCGTTTCACAACCTGGCCGATTGCCGCGTAATCGTCTCCCGCGGCGATGCCCTTAATATTGAATCTGCGGTAGGCGGACTTGATTGCGCCTTCCGGGCCGAATACAACGCACGATGCGACGGTCTCCGCGCCACCCGTGTGGCTGATATCAAAACATTCGATTCGCTCCGGCACCTCATCGAGACGCAGCAGATCGGTCAGGGACTCAAACTGGGCCCGCAGACTGGATGTCGTGGCCAGGCGGGTCGCGACGCCTTGTTGGGCGTTTGCCATCGCCATCTCCAGCCAGCGACGGCGATGACCGCGCACGTTCCAGCGAACGGCAACTCGATAACCCGCCCATTCAGCCAACACGCCTTCCAATAACTCGTGGTTCTCTATCGGAGAATTTACGACGATCTCCGGCGGGGGCGTTTGCCGGTAATAGTGCTGCACCATGAATGCAGACAGCACTTCGCCGGCCTCGGTGTGAGCGGCCGTCCGCGGAAAGTAGGTTCGCCCGCCCAGCATCTTTCCACCCCGGATCATGATCACCGCGACACAAAACACGCCCTGTTGTTCGTAGACGGCGAGGCCGTCGGCGTCCCGGGTCCGAATACCGGTGACGACCTGCCGGGCCTGAATATCTTTGATCGCCGCTATCTGATCGCGGTAATGCGCCGCCAATTCATAATCGAGTTTCTCCGACGCATGGTCCATTCGGACGGCAAGATCCGCAAGGACGGCCCCGTCGTGACCCGATAGAAAACGCACGGCATTTTTTACGTCATGACCGTAGTGTTCCTTATCAATAAATCCGACGCACGGTGCCGAGCAGCGCTTGATCTGATATTGCAGGCAAGGCCGGTTTCTATTGGAATAAAAGGAATCATCGCATTGGCGAACATTAAACAATTTTTGCAGGTGTGCCAGCGCTTGCCGGACCGAGCCGGCTCCCGGATACGGCCCGAAATAACGATTTGCAGAATCTCTCGGTCCACGATGAAACTGAAATCGGGGAAAGTCGTGTGACATCGTGACTTGTATATAGGGATAACCCTTGCCGTCACGAAGCAATACATTAAAACGTGGCTGGTGCGCCTTGATCAGGTTGTACTCCAGCAACAATGCTTCCTTTTCAGTCTCCGTCACCGTGACATCGACTTCTGCCGTGTTCGCCATGAGCGCCTGAGTCTTGGGGTCAAAGGCTTTCTTTCCGAAGTAGCTTCCGACTCTTCTCTTCAGATCACGCGCCTTACCGACGTAAAGAACGGTGCGTTCGTCATCCAGCATTCGATATATACCCGGCCGGTGGCTCAGGGTGTGTAGAAATTTTTCCGCGTCAAACTTTTGCGACATCGTCGACAACAATCTCGTACTGACTATGTTTTTGTACCGAGCGGAAAACCTCCTGAAACATTGTTTCGGTCAAACGCCGGGTTTGCGTGTTGTAGCGGCTGCAATGATAGGAATCTACCAGACGCAGATCCTGACCGACCGTGTGCTCAACGCCGTGTCCAAATCGAAACGCCGAAAGCTTGTGGCCCAGCGCCCTGAGAACGGCCCGATGTGCGATGGTTCCCCAGTGCGACTACGATACCCGGGCGCGACAGACTCACTAATTCGTCTGCAAGAAATTCATTACACGTATCCACCTCCTGTGTAACCGGCTTGTTGCCGGGCGGCAGGCAGCGCACCGCATTGGTAATGCGGCAATCGTGCAACTCGAGGCCGTCATCGACGCTGGTGCTGGTCGGATGACTCGAAAACCCAAACTCGTAAAGCGTCCGGTACAACATGATGCCGGCATGATCGCCTGTAAACGGACGTCCCGGTTGCGTTCGCCCCATGCTTGCCGGGCGCCAGTCCGACGATCAGTACGTGCGCGGCCGGATCGCCGAAGGATGGTACCGGTCGGGAAAAATAATCCGGAAACTGACCCCGAACCTCATCGAGAAACGCAGCCAGACGCTCGCAACGGCGACAATCGGTATCAAAACCCATAGCCGGCTAGCGACCGATGTCGGCGATATCGTGATCCGCGATTCGCAACGCCACCTCCATTGCCTGTTCATAATTCAAACGAGGATCGACCTGGGTTCGATATGCGGTTTTCAGATCTTCATCGTTCAGGCCTCTTGCACCGCCCGTGCATTCGGTGACGTGATCGCCGGTCAGCTCCAGGTGTACCCCGCCGAGGATCGTGCCCATTTTCTTATGGATGCGAAAAGCCGACTCCAGTTCACCCAAAATATTTGGCATCCGCCGGGTTTTAACGCCGCTGGAAGCAGATTCCGTATTGCCGTGCATCGGATCACACATCCACATTACGGGCGTGTTTAGACTTTCCACCGCGTCGATCATTGGTGGCAACTGGCTCTCGATTTCCTGTGCACCAAAACGATGAATCAAAGTCAGTCGACCGGGCTCGTTATCCGGATTGAGGATTTGAATCAATGTTGCCAAATCATCCCGGGACAGGTCGGTGCCAACCTTGACGCCAATCGGATTACAGATACCGCGAAAATATTCGACGTGGGCCCCATGCGGATCGGTCGTGCGCATGCCGATCCACGGAAAGTGAGTCGTCAGGTTGTACCATTTTTGGCGATGCTCAAGGAATCTCGTCTGAGCCTGCTCATAATGCAAATGCAAACCTTCATGCGAAGTATAAAACTCGACCCGCTTCGACTGATCAATTGGCGCACCCATGACAGATTCAAAAAAATCCAGGCTGTCTGCAACTCGCTGCACAATCGCATGGTATTCCGCCGCCAATGGAGAGTGACTAAAAAACTCCAGGTCCCAGTTTTCCGGGTGATGCAAATCAGCGAATCCGCCATCGATAAGAGATCGTACAAAATTCAATGTCAGCGAAGCCCGTTCATAACCGCGCAACATCAACTCCGGATCAGGTTCACGCTCCGCGGCATTGAATGCCATGCGATTTACGAGGTCGCCGCGATAGCTCGGTAGCGAAACCCCGTCACGGGATTCCAGATCAGCCGAACGCGGCTTAGCGTACTGACCGGCCATTCGCCCTACCCGCACGATCGGTCGCTTGAGACCAGCCGTTAAAACGACACTCATCTGCAACAGAATTTTCAGTTTGGAGACGATTTTCTCGGATGTGCATTCCGCGAAACTCTCGGCGCAGTCACCGCCTTGCAGGACAAAGGCACGACCTTCCTGCGCCGCAATAATATGGGCTCGCAGAGCCTCGACCTCCCAGCTGGTGACCAGTGGTGGTAATTGTCCAAGCTCATCGACAACCTGCCTGACCCGCTCCGGGTCCTTGTAGACGGCTTGCTGTATCGCCGACTTCGATTTCCAGCCATCCGGGGACCACTCGACTGATGATTGCGCCTTACTCATGATGCCTATTAAATCATTCCCGGACCCACGGTGGACAGGTGTCCTGCTATTATTAAGCGATACCCGGTAAAAAAACATATGAATATGGCATCGCAGACAGGCAGACTCCTTCGACTTATTGCTCTGCTGGCAACCGGTTGTTGCGCCACATGGTACGTGATGGCCGACAGCGACACGGTGACCCCTGACTCGTCACCTGCAATAGATGAGCCGGCTCCGCAACGCTCGGGAACTGCAGTCCGGCTCGAGCTGAAAGACGCCATTGGCCCGGCAACCAGTGACTACATTGTCAAGGGCATCGCGTACGGCGCCGACACCAATGCCAACATCATCCTGATCGAAATGGATACCCCGGGCGGCCTGGATACGGCGATGCGCGATATCATCAAAGCCATATTGAAGTCTGACGTCCCGGTCGTCACCTATGTCTCTCCGAGCGGTTCCAGGGCCGCCAGCGCGGGGACCTATATTCTTTATGCAAGCCATATTGCGGCCATGGCGCCGGCCACCAACCTGGGTGCCGCGACGCCGGTACAGATCGGCGGTCAGGAAACACCGTCTTCGCCGGAAAAAATCGGGTCAGATCAGGACTCCGACGCCGAGGATGCCGACTCGGAGCAAGCAGGAAAAGGGCCGACGGGCTCCACGGCGATGGAACGCAAATCCATCCATGACGCGGTGGCCTATATTCGCGGGCTTGCCGAACTGCGTGGACGAAATGCCGACTGGGCCGAACGCGCGGTCCGTGAAGCGGTCAGCCTCAGCGCGAATGATGCGAAAGAGCAAAACGTCATCGACGTTGTCGCAGAAACCGTTCCCCAATTATTCGAGATGATCGACGGACGCACCGTAAGAGTCGGAAATACAGATCGTGAACTTTCCACGGCCAATTTGACGGTGGATAACTATGAAGCCGACTGGCGAACCCGATTGCTGGCAGTTATCACCAATCCGAATATCGCTTACATGCTGATGCTGGCCGGGATCTACGGGCTGATGTTCGAGGGGTATAACCCGGGCGCGATTGTACCCGGAGTCGTCGGAGCCATTTGCCTTCTGCTGGCCTTATTCGCGTTCCAGGTTTTGCCGGTCAATTACGCGGGACTCGCGCTGATTCTGCTCGGCGTCATGCTGATCATTGCGGAAGCATTCGTTCCAAGCTTCGGTGCGCTGGGACTCGGTGGCGTTGCAGCATTCGTGTTTGGCTCCATCATTTTGCTGGACACGGACGTGCCCGGAATGGCGATCGCACGTTCTTTTATCTTCGGCATTGCAATCGTTGCCAGTACGCTATTGCTGGGCATGGTCTATATGCTCATGAGAATACGCCACCGGCCGTCGGTCAGCGGCACCGAGAGCATGCTCGGAAAGGTAGCCGAGGTGCTCGAGGACTTCGAGCAAACCGGCACGGTATTCGTCAACGGCGAACGCTGGAATGCCCGAACGGCGAGCGGTGTGAAACGAGGCGAAAAAGTTCAGGTTACAAAAATACATGGTCTGGTTCTGGAAATCGCGCCACTTGAGCGCTAGACGATTCTGAGGAGAACAAAATGACGCTCACCGTATTCATAGCAGTCGGATTCCTGATTCTGGTCCTTATGAGTGTGTTCAAAATACTGAAGGAGTATGAACGCGGTGTGGTGTTTTTCCTCGGCCGATTTCAGAAAGTGAAAGGCCCCGGCATCGTTATCATTGTCCCGATGATTCAGCAGATGGTTCGTGTCGACCTGCGCGTCATCGTCATGGATGTGCCAACCCAGGATGTCATTTCCAAGGACAATGTTTCGGTCAAAGTCAACGCCGTCGTCTACTTTCGGATTGTCGATCCGGAGAAAGCAATTATCCAGGTCGCGAACGTTTTCGAAGCCACGAGTCAGCTCGCACAGACGACGTTGCGGTCGGTCCTCGGCCAGCATGAACTCGATGAGATGCTGTCCGAGCGCGACAAGCTGAATGCCGATATCCAGCATATTCTGGATCAACACACCGACGCATGGGGCATCAAGGTCGCAAACGTGGAAATCAAGCACATCGATCTCGACGAGAGCATGATTCGCGCCATTGCAGCGCAAGCCGAGGCCGAGCGTACGAGACGCGCGAAGGTCATCCACGCCGAAGGCGAGAGGCAGGCATCCGCGGTGTTGGCCGAGGCGGCCGGCACCCTCAGTGAGCACCCGCAGGCACTTCAATTGCGGTATCTGCAAACGCTGACCGAAGTGGCGACGGAAGGGACAAACACGATCCTGTTTCCGCTACCGTTGGATCTGCTGACGCCGTTTCTGGGCAAAGACCGCAAGGACGACTAGCGGGCGGACTGGAAGCCGGTGACACTACTCATCGGCCTTGACGGCCTGCCACAGGTTTTCGCGTTCAACCGGCGTGAGTGATTCCCATGCCTGTCCCTGTTCGGACAGGCGGTGCTCCATTTCATTGAACCGAACCGTGAATTTCCGATTTGCAGCCCGCAGGCTTTCTTCGGGGTCGATACCGCAATGGCGGGCCAGGTTCGCGACTGAAAACAACAGGTCCCCAATCTCGTCGGTCATATCGGACAAAACACCACGTTCGCGTGCCGCATCGAATTCTTCCAGTTCTTCATCGACCTTCGTCCGCACGCCTGTGGCGTCCGGCCAGTCGAAGCCGACACTGGCCGCTCTTTTGCCCAATTTGCCAGCGCGCATCAACGCGGGCAGAGCCAAAGCCACGCCATCGAGCACGCCGTCCGACTCATCGGCCTTCGCGTCGCGTTCATTTTTCTTGTGCTGTTCCCAGGCCCGCCGTTGTGCCTGGGCGCTGGACACCGTTTCATCGCCGAATACATGGGGGTGCCTGCGCACCATTTTCTCGACAATTGCCTGGGCTACATCCTCAAATTCAAAATGGCCGGCCTCGCGCGCCATCTGGGCATGAAAAACGACCTGCAACAGCAGGTCGCCCAACTCATCGCGGAGATCGAGCATCGCTTCCCTGTCAATCGCGTCCGCAACTTCGTAGGCCTCCTCAATGGTATATGGCGCGATCGAACGAAAATCCTGTTCAACATCCCACGGACATCCGGTTTCAGGGTCGCGAAGCGCAGTCATGACATCAAGTAATTTCTGTATATATTTCATATCTATATGGTTTTATTAATTAATTTAATAAAACCGTGAATCATTTGGGCGGTGGCACCCCAGATCCTTCGATCCTCATACTGGTATTCAAAAAGCGGGACCTCGACCTCCCGGTAGCGCCTGACCGAACGGCGCAGGTTTGCGTCATCGAGAAAGAACGCCAGCGGTACTTCGAACGCTTCGGCAACCTCGAATTTATCCAGCTTGCGATCGATCGCCGGCTCGATAAAACCGACGATGGGCGTCACGGCAAAACCGGTCACGACCGCATGGGGCTCGAGGTACCCGATCACCTGCACCTGATCCTCTGATAATCCAATCTCCTCGTGCGCCTCACGCAATGCGGTCTGCATCGGTCCGTCATCGCCGGGCTCGACCCGCCCACCGGGGAAACCAATTTGTCCCGGGTGATCTTTCAAATGATCGGTCCGTCGGGTCAGCAGAATTGTCATTTCGTCAGGATGCAAGACGATGGGGACCAGCACGGCGGCACTGATCAGCGGTTTGTCAAACAGGCCGCGCGCGACATCCCGCGGCATCTTGTCCAAGGCCACGGCCGCGGGATCGGCGGCGGGCGCGATCCCATGGAGGCAACGGACAATTCTTTCCTTCACCTCACCGTCCGCAATTCGGCCACAGATCCGTCAGTTCTGAATGCCGCCTTTCGTGAGCGCAACGGGATCCAGAAGTCGATCGAGCTCTGCATCGGTCAGATCGGTCATTTCCGCTGCGACATCACGAACCGGGCGCCCTTCCGCATACGCTTTTTTTGCGATCGCCGCACCCTGTTCGTAGCCGATTACCGGGTTCATCGCCGTGACGAGTATCGGGTTGCGGCTGAGCGCGCCCGTCAGCGTTTCTTCGTTAACGGTGAAACCGGCGATCGCCTTGTCGGCCAATTGCCGCGACGCATTCGCCATGAGGCTGATACTTTGCAACAGGTTGTACGCGACCACCGGCAACATGACATTCAACTGGAAATTACCCGACTGCCCGGCCACGGTAATTGTCGAATCATTGCCGATGACCTGGGCCGATACCATGGCAACGGCCTCCGGAATAACCGGATTAATCTTGCCCGGCATGATGCTGCTGCCGGGTTGCAGCGCCGGCAGCGTAATTTCTCCCAGGCCCGCGAGAGGACCGCTGTTCATCCATCGAAGATCGTTGGCGATTTTCATCAACGCTACGGCCAGGGTCCTGATATGCCCGGAGACCTCGACCGCCGTATCCTGACAACTCAACGCTTCAAAAAGATTATCCGCGGCCGCGAAATCGATGCCGGTGCTCTCCGATAGCAGGACGGCCACCTTGGGTCCGAATTTTGGATGGGCGTTGATGCCGGTACCGACAGCCGTGCCGCCCTGGGCCAACCGACACAGGCGCGGCAACGAATCCTGCAATCGTTCTATTGCATGGGTGATCTGGCTGGCCCAGCCGCCGAGCTCCTGGCCCAGGCTGACCGGCATCGCATCCATGAGATGCGTGCGACCGGTTTTGATGACCGCCCTGGTTTCATCGGCCTTCGCCTCGAGCGTGTCCTTGAGGTGATGCAGACTGGGCAACAACTCTTCCACGATCAATAGCGCCGCGCTGACATGGACGGCGGTCGGAATCACGTCATTGCTGCTCTGCCCCATATTGACATCGTCATTCGGGTGCACCCCATTGCCGAGTCGGTCGGTCGCGAGGCGGGCGATCACCTCGTTGGCGTTCATGTTCGAACTGGTGCCGGATCCGGTTTGAAATACGTCGATGGGAAAATTGGCGTCCTGTTCTCCACTGGCCACCTCCATGGCGGCAGACTGAATGGCGATCGCTGTACCGCTATTCATCAACCCCAGTTCACTATTGGCCGCGGCCGCGGCCCATTTGATGAGACCGAGCGCCCGAATAAATGCGCGTGGCATCGTCAGGCCGCTGATCGGAAAATTGTTCACGGCGCGTTGAGTCTGAGCACCCCAAAGCGCGTCCCCAGGGACTTCCAATTCGCCCATACTGTCCCGCTCAATGCGGCGACCGTCATCTGACATTAATGGCTCCTGAAGTTATCGATATATCGAGCCGCGTATCTTAACTTGACGGTGACCGGAAAGACGAACCCCCGGATGCGCGCGTCGGTTCGAATCCAGTCGCTGCCTCCAAAATACTGACAGACTCGTGGTAATGTCGATCGCTGATCGAGGGGTGCCCCATAATTTTCTTGGATTAACATTGAGTTATAATCCATTTCCCGAACCCCCTGAGATGTGGGTCAGTCGGGACACACGACCCATCCCGTTTAATTATCGGAATTCCTATGGATCCACAGGCACTCACAGCTATTTCACCCCTCGACGGGCGCTACGCCGCAAAATGCGATTCTTTCAGGGAATTGTTCAGCGAGTACGGGCTGATCCGGCTGCGAACGCTTACCGAAGTGCGTTGGGTCCAGTTTCTCGCGGATCGTCCGGAAATCGCCGATTTCGGCCCGCTGTCACCGGTCGTCAGTCAGTACCTGAACGACCTCGCCGAGAACTTTGGTGCCGAACAGGCGCGCCGGGTCAAAACAATAGAACGCACGACAAATCATGACGTCAAGGCGGTCGAGTACCTGATCGCCGAACACCTCGGCGAAGACCGCGACCTCGTCGAGATTCGTCCTTTCGTGCATTTCGCCTGTACCTCGGAAGACATCAACAATATTGCTTACGCGCTAATGCTCAGGGAAGGGCGGGAAAAGGTCGTCGGACCGGCGCTGCGTGGGCTGATCAATAAAATTCGCAGCATGGCCGCTGAAACGGCTGATCAACCCATGCTGGCGCGAACCCATGGACAGGCTGCCAGTCCGACGACGCTGGCAAAGAGCTTGCCAACACCGTTGCCCGTCTCGAGCGTCAGTTGAAGACCTTCAATCAGATATCGGTCAGCGCAAAAATCAACGGCGCGGTCGGAAATTTTAATGCGCATACCGTCGCCTATCCGGATGCCGACTGGATCGAATTAAGCCGGACATTTATCGAATCACTCGGACTGGAATGGAATCCCTACACGACGCAAATTGAGCCTCATGACTGGATTGCCGAATATTGCGATGCGCTCGCACGGATCAATACCGTGCTACTCGATTTCAGCCGGGATATCTGGAGCTACATTTCGATCGGTTATTTCCGGCAGCAGCGTATTGCATCCGAGGTCGGTTCTTCGACAATGCCCCACAAGGTTAACCCGATCGATTTTGAAAATGCGGAGGGCAACCTGGGTGTCGCCAATGCGCTGTTAAGGCACTTTTCGGAAAAACTTCCGGTTTCACGGTGGCAGCGTGATTTGAGTGATTCGACCGTCCTGCGCAATCTCGGTGTCGCCATCGGGCATGGCATGCTGGCGTATCAATCGCTCCTGACCGGCCTCGGCAAACTCGGCACGATCCTGCACGGATGAGTGCAGATCTTGACGCAAATCCGGAGGTTTTGGCGGAAGCTGTCCAGACCGTCATGCGCCGATTCGGTCAGGGGGATGCCTATGAACAGCTCAAAGAACTGACCCGGGGCGAGAAGATCACGGCCGACACACTCCGCACTTTTGTCGAAGGACTGGATTTACCCGGTGATATAAGACAACGACTACTGACCCTCGAACCCGCGACCTATACCGGTATCGCCGCCACCCTGGCCAAAAAACTGACCGATTCCGAGTAAAAAGACACACTCTGACGCCCGTTAAAACGTGACACAGTACGCACTGTGGACGATCCCGCCAAGATTAAAATGCATGGCGCAGATTAATTCAGGGGTCGATTTTTTATGGAGGAAGCAAGGCATCAAGGTCGCCGGTGGATTCTATCGTCTTTTGACGAAACTCGTAGCGCGGTCGCTGAAATTGCGGCCACGGCCAACCGCCGCATTTCTATTTATACCCCGGATCTGGAAATGGGTATCTATGATCATGATGCATTTCTTGAAGTCGCCAAACGCCTGGTGTTGTCCAAGAGATATGCACGCATCCGGGTCTTGATTTCAGACCCCGCGCGCGCTGTACGCAACGGCAACCGATTTGTAACTCTAGGGCGGCGATTGAACACTTATATCGAATTTCGCAATGTCGATGAGGATTATCGTGAACATCGGGAAGCTTTCCTCGTTGCCGACGATCAGGCCCTTCTGTACCGGGTCGACGCAGCACGTTGGGAAGGGATTGCCGATAGCTATGAGCCGGCGGTTGCGCGCCGCTACCTCGGCTTGTTCGATGAAATCTGGAATGCGTCCGTCGTCGAACAGGAGCTCAGGGAGCTTCGAGTCTGATTAGCGTTTACCCAAACGCCTGATAATTCCCCTGATAAAATGAGCGGCATGCAGCCTGCCGCCAATTCCCGTGTCATTGTCGCACTTTCCGGTGGAGTCGATTCCGCCGTCGCCGCATTGCGCCTGATTCAGGCAGGCTATGATGTGCAGGGCCTGCATATGACGAACTGGGAAGACGACGATGGATATTGCACTGCGGCCCAGGACTACCAGGATGCCAGGACGGTCTGCAAAGAGCTCGGAATTCCACTGCATCCGGTGAATTTTGCACGAGAATATCAACAACAGGTCTTTGCAAATTTCCTGGCCGAGTACGAAGCCGGTCGAACACCCAATCCGGATGTCCTGTGTAACCGCGAAATAAAATTTGGTGTGCTTCCAGCCTACGCGGAACGGCTCGGTGGTGATTACCTTGCGACCGGGCATTATGCCCGCATCGAATACGAACCAATACCGAAATTGCTGAAGGCACAGGATCAAAGCAAGGATCAAAGTTATTTCCTGCACGCCGTTTCGAACGAAATCCTCGCGAAGTGCCTTTTTCCACTTGGCGGATTGATGAAAACTGATGTTCGACGCATGGCAAACGAGGCCGGGTTGCCCATATACGATAAGAAGGACAGCACTGGAATTTGCTTTATCGGCGAACGTCCATTCCGCGAATTTTTAACTCAATATCTGCCCGAGCAACCGGGCAACGCTGAAACACCAGAGCGGGAAATCGTCGGCAAACATCACGGACTGATGTACTACACCCTGGGCCAGCGTCAGGGACTCGGAATCGGCGGGCGCGCTGACGGCAGCAACGAACCGTGGTATGTCGCCGGGAAGGAGGCAGGCCGGAATGTGCTGACAGTGGTTCAGGGGCGCGATCACCCGCTGCTTTGGTCCAAAGGGCTGGTCGCCAGCAACGTATACTGGATTTCCGGCCAGCCCGAAGAACTCACGGCCGGCGATCGACTGCGCTGTACCGTAAAGACACGATTCCGACAGGCCGACATCGACTGCACGGTGCGAAATATGAAAGATGGTTGCATCAGCGCATCCTTTGACGTACACCAATGGGCCGTGACGCCGGGGCAATACGCCGTCTTCTACCTGGGCGAACACTGTCTCGGCGGCGGCGTGATCGAGGCACGGAATCCGATCGCATCCTGATCGCAGCAGGCCGTGAGGCTATCCGCTATAATTCCGCGCCCCATCGTTTGGAGATACTCCATGGCGCGAGAGATTGACGCGAAAGCGGTCCTGTCCGTTGACGGGACTGATTATCAAATTTACCAGCTGCAGGCGGTCACCGAGGGGCATGTCGATCGGCTGCCCTACTCTCTGAAGATATTGCTGGAGAATTTGCTTCGCAACGCCGATGGAGGCGATGTCAGTCCGGAGGATATCAGCGCGATCGCAAATTGGGACCCGAGTGCCAATCCGAGCCATGAGATTTCGTTTACCCCGGCCCGGGTGATTTTACAGGATTTCACGGGAGTGCCAGCCGTTGTCGATCTGGCCGCCATGCGAGACGCTGTTGAAAAGCTCGGCGGCCAGGCCGACGCAATCAATCCCCTGTCTCCGGCGGAGCTCGTGATTGACCATTCCGTCCAGGTGGACGTTTACGGTAATAACTCGGCACTGGCCAGAAACACCGCCATCGAATTTTCGCGAAACCAGGAACGATATTCCTTTTTGCGGTGGGGGCAGAACGCATTTCGCAATTTTCGGGTCGTCCCTCCGAACACGGGCATCGTTCACCAGGTCAACCTGGAATACCTGGCACGCGTCGTTTTTGATCAGGAACGCGAAGGCCAGCGAATCGCCTACCCGGATACCGTCGTCGGTACCGATTCACACACTACGATGATCAACGGCCTTGGCGTCCTGGGTTGGGGCGTTGGCGGAATCGAGGCCGAGGCCGCAATGCTCGGTCAACCGATTACGATGTTGATACCGCAGGTCATTGGGTTTCGCCTGACCGGACGCCTGCGTGAAGGGACGACAGCAACGGACCTCGTGTTGACCGTGACGTCAATGCTGCGAGAACAGGGTGTGGTCGGAAAATTCGTCGAGTTTTTTGGCGCTGGATTGTCCGGGCTGCCACTGGCGGACCGCGCAACATTGAGCAACATGGCCCCTGAATTCGGCAGCACGACGGCAACCTTCCCGATCGACAACGAAACCATTGACTATCTCAAGCTGTCGGGCCGGGAGCCGGCCCAGATCGCATTGGTCGAGGCGTACGCCAAGGCGCAAGGTATTTGGCGGGAAGATGGCCAGGCCGAAGCTTTATATACCGATATTCTCGAGTTAGACCTTGGCGATGTGGAACCCTGCATCTCCGGCCCGAAACGGCCACATGACCGTATCGCTCTGAGTGCAGCATCCTCGACATACGAGAAAGCACGCGTCGAGGAAACGGCGGATCGCAATAACAGCGAAGTGCGATCAGCGTCGGTCACCAAAGACGGTCGGACATTCGACCTCACCGACGGTGCGATCTTGATCGCTGCGATTACCAGCTGCACGAACACATCGAACCCCTCGGTCATGATTGGCGCGGGTCTGCTGGCGCGTAATGCGCATCGCAAGGGACTGACGACTAAACCGTGGGTAAAAACCAGTCTCGGACCAGGCTCAAAGGTGGTCAGCAATTACCTCGAACAGTCAGGGCTGTTGGCGGATCTCGATTCACTCGGGTTCAACATCGTCGGATTCGGCTGCACGACCTGTATCGGCAACTCGGGCCCGCTGAACGAAACGATTGCCGAGGCCGTCCGGGATAATGATTTACTCGGCTGCAGCGTGCTGTCCGGAAATCGCAACTTCGAGGGACGCATCCACCCGCTGGTGAAAATGAACTTCTGGCCTCCCCTCCACTCGTCGTCGCCTATGCGATTGCCGGCTCGATGGATGTGGATATCAGCAAGGACTCGCTCGGCGAGGACGCCGACGGCAATGCGGTTTTTCTTAAGGATATTTGGCCGAGCCAGGCAGAAATTCAGGAAATCGTTCTGGCCAATATCGACTCGGAGATGTTCCGCAAGAGTTATTCGAATGTATTTGCCGGGGACGACAACTGGAACGGACTCAAGGTCCCAACATCACAACGCTATGAATGGGCCCCGGACTCGACCTATGTCCGGAACCCGCCGTATTTCGACGGCATGTCGCTGCATCCGGAACCGGTCGATGATATTCGCGGCGCCAGGGTACTGGCACTGCTCGGTGACAATGTCACAACGGACCATATTTCGCCTGCCGGATCTTTTTCACCCGATTCGCCTGCCGGCCAGTACCTCATGGAACAAGGCGTCGACCCGAAGGATTTCAACTCGTATGGATCGCGCCGTGGAAATCATGAAGTCATGATGCGCGGTACTTTTGCGAATATTCGCCTGCGCAACCTGTTGGCGCCGGGCACCGAGGGGGGCTGGACCATCCATCAGCCCAGTGGCGAGCAGACGTCGATTTTTGCCGCGGCCGAACGGTATGCCGAAGAAGGCGTACCCCTGATCGTGCTGGCCGGTAAGGATTACGGCATGGGCTCTTCCCGAGATTGGGCGGCCAAAGGCCCCAAGTTACTTGGCGTATCTGCGGTTCTCGCCGAAAGTTTTGAACGGATTCATCGATCGAACCTGATCGGAATGGGCGTGTTGCCATTGCAGTTTCGTGATGGCGAGACCGCTGGATCCCTGGGACTGATTGGCACGGAAGTCTTCGATATCGCTGGCCTCGATCGTGGCGACGCGACCGAGGTGCAGCTCACGGCCCACAGAGACGATGGTTCAAGCGTCGAATTTTCCGCCCGGGTGCGCATTGATACGCCGAAGGAGCGTGACTATTACAAGAACGGCGGCATCCTGAATTACGTCTTACGCCAGCTCGCCGCCTGAATTCAGTGCCCGAGCTGATCGATATTGGCGCCAACCTGACCCACGACAGCTTCGGGAAGGATTTGGCAGACGTCCTTGCGCGGGCCAAAGCCGCCGGCGTTCAGCGAATGATCGTTACCGGCTCCAGCATCGAAGGAAGTCGCCGGGCCATTGAACTTGCCTCGCAGTACCCCGGGGATTTATTCGCGACCGCCGGTATTCACCCTCACCATGCCGATGAATTCAGCGCGGAATCTGTGTCTCAGATCGAAAAACTCGTGGATCAGGCGGTCGCGGTGGGTGAATGTGGCCTCGATTTTTTCCGCA
>PVMK01120745.1_pt1 | contig 19631 bp, 16 predicted proteins | sample 1853481 | NCBI WGS metagenome assembly PVMK01 (sample SAMN08533507, study PRJNA380276) | Marine sediment metagenome, whole genome shotgun sequencing project. | reverse complement strand
GAATAATTCACGGTCAGGCCACCATCCGGTGCCGGTTCGCTCAGTGAAATTGTAAACATGCCATTTACAGATGGTTCTGCGCCATCTGTTGCAGAAATGATCACTTCCGCTGATACATCATCATCGGAAATAAAAACCGTTGCTCTTCCGGATGAAGCAATCTTATAGGATGAGTCTGGCAGGATATCGACGATTACTGACTCGCGATCTTCAACAACGTCATCATCAATCACAGTGACCGGAAGAACAATGCCGGTTCTGCCGGCTGGAATGGTAACTCGTGAACCCAAGGCTTTATAATCAACTGATGCCGTAGCCGTGGAGGATGAAGAAACTGAATAACGTACCACGAGGCCACCTGCAGGTGCAGGTTCTGACACTGAAAAGATGAATCTCCCGTTTTTATCCGGTTCAGCAGCAGATATGTGGGAAATGCTGACGACCGGCAAGGGAGTAGCATCAAAAATATTTACGTTTACACTTGAGGGACAGATCGTGGTTGCTTCAGTTTTAGGTGGCTTTTCCCCGACTGATAACGCAGCAAGCCCAATAATAGGAACATCGCAATTTCCGTTGAAAGTCAGCGTTGCTGTTTCATTCCCCTCTTTTATGACTTTATCGTCATGCAGGTTCAGGCTGTAATCCGTATTGACTAACTTAGGAGGAACTTCATCAGAGTTACAAAAAACTATCTGACTTGTCAGTGAAACCGGATCTCCCGACTCCTCCAGATTGATATCACCACTGATTTGATCGCTGGACCAGGTCGCATCACCCGTTGTGGCAAGATCAATCCTGAACTCATACGACGATTGGCAAGCCGTATCAAAACCAACATATTCCCAGTCAGCCGACTCAACAGTAATCGTGAGTGGCTGTAGGGTTCCTTCGGAACCGGTAAAAGATGCAGGTGTTACATCGAAAGCAAAAGCGTCAGCAGGAATAAATGTGGCGAACACTGCGAATAAGTAACCAAGATGTTTTGTATTCATTTCCCAACCCTGTTTTGAAAGCTATCTGCAAATGCGTTTTTTGCAGATTCCACTGGTATTTATTCAGGTTGGCACATTAAGCGAAATCAACCACCCTGTTTTTAACGATATATTGGGACGCTTTAAGAATAACGTCTTCTTGTCTCATCTTAACTGTAGCACTTTTGCGGCAAATTTCAGCCCTATCTCACCCATATTTCAGCACTATCTCACCTATACTGAGGTATAGGCATAATATTCCAACTTGTATAGCTGTAATCAGGGGTGTTGGCTGGCTCACAGCTTTATTCATTCGCTATGCTATTCTTAAACTGTGACCAAATATCTTTTTTCTTTAATTCTGGATCAATGGACTGAATACCATGACATTTTTCATCAAGAATCAGGCTGTTTTCTTACTGACCACAATCATCGTGGTGTCTGCTTCCTTTCCGGTTAATCAACTGCAGGCGAAAGCCAAAGTCACCCAGGATGCAAACCAGCTGTTGATCATCGACTGCATGTTGCCCGGCAAAATCCGCCAGCTTGGCGGGGGTGCGCGTTATCAGACCGCTCGCAGACCAATCAAAACCAGTGGCGCCGACTGTGAGATTCGCGGTGGTGAGTACGTGGCCTATGACAGGGCTAATTATGCAACTGCGCTGAAAGGTATGGTTACCGCAGGCCAAGGCCGGTGATGCCAAGGCACAGACCTATGTTGGTGAAATGTTCGAGCAGGGTTTGGGTACCTCGCCGGATTATTCAACCGCACTCACCTGGTACAAAAAGGCGGCTGAACAGGGCTACGACCGCGCTCAGATGAACATCGGTGCCATGTATGAACAGGGCCTCGGTGTTGAGAAAGACGAAATCGCGGCATTGAACTGGTACCGCAAGGCAACAGGGCTTGGTGATGACGAACTGACCTTTGCTTCCAACCTCGATGAACTCGAAGCCGAAACTGAAAGTCTGCGACAGACCGTTGCACAAAAAGATGCTGAAATCCGTCAACTGAACAAAGACTTAAGTTCATCCCGCAATGAGGTCAATGCCCAAATGGCGGCACTCGATAATTCCATACGCGAACTGGAGCAAATGCGTTTCCGTGCGGGAAATGTCAGTGTTTCGACATCCGGGACGGACGAAATCGCAAACTTGAACCGCCAGATTAAAGACAAGGAGTTACAGCTTGCCAGGCAGCAACAGGAGGTCCAGTCAATGCGGTTTGCCCTGGATCGACAACAGGCTGAATTTGCCACCCGCCTGGATACCGAGCAGGGTGCACAGGAATCATTCCAGGCCATTTTGGATCAGCAGAATGCAACCATTGCCGGACTGGAATCACAGGTCTCCGGATTGACAGGCGAACTTGAACAGCGCCAGTCTGACCTGCAGGCAGAAAACTACCAGATGACAACACTGCGGAAAGACCTGGAGCAAGCCAGAAATAACACCGATGAAACCGAAGAAATTGCAAAACTATCCGCATTTATCCTGAGACAACAAGCTGACCTTGAGGAACGTGCCCACAGCATCAGTTATCTTGAGAAAGAAATAGCCAATCAGAACCAGCTTATACAAACTGAGAAAATTGAGTTTGGAAAGCGCGAAAAGCAGTGGCGGGAAAATTCTGATATCGCCCTTCTTCAGCAACAATCCGTGCTACAGAAACTGCAGGCCAGCGAATCCCAACTTGCTTCAGCACAGAAATCATTGTCACAGAGCAACTCCGTCATTACTCAACAGCAAACAGAGCTTCAAGAACAGCAGGATAAGATGGCCACCATCCGTGACAGCGCCGATCAACAATCCCTCACAAGGACTACACAGCTAGAAGCCCAACTGGGTGCCGGCTCGATCGAACTGGCCCGTTCCCAGGGAGAAAATGCAGCACTTCGCGTCGAAATCAGTGCCATAAACCGGGAACTGGACAGGTTACGCACACTGCAGGTCGGGCTTACCGAGGCCAATGCCCTTGCAATGCGTGGTACATCTGCTCCAACCACGATGGATATTCCGAACCCGGAAATTCCCAATGTAAAATTTGGCAACTACTACGCACTGGTAATTGGCAACAACGATTACCCCAACTTTCCCAATCTCAAAACCCCCCGCAAGGACGCAGAGGACCTGGCCAAAGTCCTCAGGGAAAATTACAACTTTAAAACTGAAGTGCTGATCAATGCTGACCGCTACGCCATCTTACAGGCACTCAACAAATACCGGGAAAAGCTGACCAGGAATGATAATTTCCTGCTCTACTACGCCGGCCATGGTGAGTTGGACAGGGATAATGACCGAGGGCACTGGTTACCCGTTGATGCGGTACCCAATGACCAGACCAACTGGATTTCCAATGTTCAAATCACCGATTTTATTAATTCCATGGATGCCAAGCATGTCATGGTGATAGCAGATTCCTGTTATTCCGGCACCCTGACCCATGATGTAAAAATCCCGCAACTTGCCAGCCGGACCCTGGCTACCCGTGGTAGTGCCGGTACTACGGCGCCAAAAAAACCGGATCGTTACTACGAAATATTCACAGCCAAGAAATCACGTACAGCAATGACCTCCGGTGGCACAAAACCGGTGCTTGACGGCGGCGGCGGCGGCCACTCCATATTCGCAAACCACCTTATCAACTCGCTGGAGGGCAACCATGGTGTGCTTGAGGGCTGGATGCTTTATGAGCAGGTCAACCGGGGTGTGGGTATTTCGGCGTCCTCTTTGAATATTGACCAGGAACCCGAATTCGCCGAGATAAAGAATACCGGTCACGCAGGTGCGCCGTTCTTTTTTGTTAGTACCTGATTAATTGAGTTGACTCAGGCAGGGGAATTGAACATGCCAGGTATCATGGAATTTGAATTTGGCTCAGCAGGCGGCAATAAACCACAACGTAAGGAGTCATCACCATTTGTGATGCTGGTGCTGGGTAATTTTGCCGGAAATACCCGCGAAGCCAATCATCCTGATCCAGCTTTGCTGATGCAGATTCCGATCAGGCAGGTCGATATAGATAATATTGATCAGCTTTGGAGTATTTTTGAACCCGCTCTGGTTCTCGATATTGCCGGCAACCGTGTGGAGTTAGCGCCCCGTGACCTGGATGACTTCCATCCCGACCAACTGTTCCATCAACTGCCGTTGTTCTCTGAGCTACGGCAACTGCGTAAACGCCTGCTGGACCCGGTAACGTCAGCCGAAGCTTTGGCAGAAGTGACCGCTTCAAGCCCGGCACCCGAAGCATCGGATCAGTCAGACCAGGTTACGGAGGATGAACGGGCGCAGGGCGAGGCAGAAAGTGGCAACCAGATGTTCGAAAGACTACTGGGAGAGCGCCCAGAACAAGCTACAACGGCCTCGACACCAGCAGTTTCAACCCAATCCAAACTCGACAGTTTCCTACAAAGAGTGGTCGGTCCTCACGTGGTCTATGAACTGGACCCCAAAGCTGAAACTGCCGTAGATGCAGTAGACCTGGCCATTGCGGCCAGCATGCGGAACATACTTCACCATCCTGATTTTCAACAATTGGAAGGTGCCTGGCGCTCACTCTATAACCTTATCCAGGAATCTGAATTCGGTGAAGAACTGCAACTGAAAGTCTGCAGTGTCAGCAAAGAAGAATTGTTGGCCGGGCTGCCAGCATCAGCAGAATCCATGGCCGACTCCGGCCTCTACCAGTTATTGGTCGGCAGATTCCGGCGTGCTGCCGATGACGATGGATTTTCCGTGTTGCTGTGTAACTACAGCTTTGGTGGTGATGCCAATGATGTCGCATTGCTTGCAACACTTGGCACTCTCGCAGAAGAACATGACGCAGCAATAATCGCTGCGGCTGAAAGTGAATTGATCGGCGCTTTCGATTTGGCGCAACAACCTGCAGCAAATGAGTGGTCAAAGGCGGACAACCCGTTTTGGAATCAACTCCGGGAAAGCCTGGTTGCCGGGCGTATCGGGCTGGTTTTGCCCCGTATTCTCGGCCGCCTGCCCTACGGGCGGAATGTCGAGGAAATAGACAGCTTTGATTTTGAAGAGCTTGATGTCGGAAATGGGGATGCCATCGAGCATGAAAGCTTCTTGTGGGTTAACCCGATCCTGGCATGCGGAAAGCTTCTGGCTCAAAGCTTTACCGAATACGGTTGGGGTATGAGCCCGGACAAAAACACCGATATCGGCGGCCTGCCCGCCTACAGCTACGAGGCAGATGGTGAACAGAAGTTGAAACCCTGTGCTGAATTGCTACTGCCAGAGCGCTCTGCTGAGGCCATACTCGAGCGCGGTATTATGCCGATTGTCAGTTTCCGAAATCAGGATATGGCAAGGTTGTTACGGTTCCAATCGATTGCTTCACCGTTAAAACCGTTGGCTGGGCCCTGGGATAATTGATTACATGGATTAATCAGTTCAATGAATGACTCTCCCGCCACCCGCCATGTTAAAAAATATACCCAAGTTCTTAACTATAGGTATAGACGAAATTATCATCTTTGGCGTCAATACCCACCGTTTTAAGCGGCGTTCCCTGCGCCATACGGGACAGTAACTCGCGACTGATCTGTGGCAGTACGGTATTGGTAAGAATGGCATCGATCATACGCCCGCCACTCTCAAGCTCAGTACACCGCGCTGCAATCAAATCATGCATTGCATCAGTGCAAGTAAGCGGTATTTCATGATTGGCCGCCATACGTTTGCGAATTCTGTTGATCTGCAAAACGATAATCTTTCGTAACACTTCATCGCTCAATGGGTAGTATGGAATACTGACAATACGGCCAAGCAATGCGGCCGGGAAGATTTTTAACTGCGGTTCGCGTAATGCCTTGGCAATGCCTTCAGCATCCGGCATCAACTCGGGATCCTTAGCAAAATTCATAATCAATTCACTGCCCACATTCGAAGTCAACAGGATCAGGGTGTTCTTGAAATCAATCATGCGTCCTTCGCCGTCTTCCATCACACCCTTGTCGAATACCTGGAAGAAGATTTCATGCACATCCGGGTGAGCTTTTTCTACCTCATCCAACAACACCACGCTGTAGGGACGCCGTCGCACTGCTTCTGTCAAAACACCACCCTCGCCATAACCTACATAACCCGGGGGGGCGCCTTTTAAAGTAGATACCGTATGAGCTTCCTGAAACTCACTCATATTGATCGTGATCAGGTTCTGCTCACCACCGTAAAGTGATTCGGCCAGTGCCAGTGCGGTCTCTGTTTTGCCCACGCCACTGGGGCCGCATAACATGAACACACCAATCGGTTTGCCCGGGTTATCCAACTGGGCGCGACTGGTCTGAACCCTGCTGACGATCATTTCCAGACCGTGATCCTGGCCAATAACACGCTCGCGCAGTCTGTCGGTCATGTGCAGGATGCTATCAATCTCGTCCTTGACCATGCTACCCACGGGTATCCCGGTCCAGTCTTCGACCACTGAGGCAACCGCAGATCCGTCAACGCTGTGGAATACCAGTGGTTGCTCGCCCTGCAGTTCAGCAAGTTCGTTTTGGAGATCTTCGAGACGCTGTCTCATCAAGGCTTCGTCCTCCACTGCAGTTTCTGAAGATTCCTCCTCAGTATCCTGTGGGGATTCCTCATCAACACCATCTTCAAGCTCCGCTGCAGATTCATCCGTCACTTCTGCCTGATCTTCCTGTTCTCGGTCCATAACCAGTTGTTTGCGCAATTCCAGAATATCGCTAACCAGTGATTTCTCTTTTTCCCAACGCTCGGTCAATTGTTGCTGCCGTTCGCGCTCAGCAGCCAACTCCTGACTAATTTTCTCTACCCGTGCTTCATTGGCGTGACCGATTGCACCCTCCCGTTCCAGAATTTCTTCCTCCAGTTCCAGTCCGGTGATACGGTGTTCGCAATCTTCTAAAGGCGCAGGTGTCGAGTGCAGCGCCACGGCTACCCGCGCACAGGCAGTATCCAGCAGGCTGACAGCTTTGTCCGGCAATTGCCGGGCCGGGATATAGCGATGTGCCAGGCGAGTTGCGGAATCAACGGCCTCATCAAAAACCTGCACCTTGTGATGCCGCTCCATAACCGGTGATATACAGCGTAGCATTTGTATGCATTTCTCTTCGCTGGGCTCACCTACCTGTACCACCTGGAATCTCCGGGTCAGCGCTGGATCTTTTTCAATATACTTTTTGTACTCGGCAAAAGTGGTCGCCGCCACGGTGCGTAGTGTTCCTCGTGCAAGCGCCGGTTTCAGCAGGTTTGCCGCATCACCGGTTCCCTCTGCACCGCCTGCGCCAATCAGGGTATGAGCCTCATCGATAAATAAAATAATCGGTGTTTCAGAGGCATGTACCTCATCAATAATCTGCCGCAGACGCTGCTCAAACTCGCCTTTCATGCTGGCACCCGCTTGCAACAGGCCCAGGTCCAGTACTTTCAGCGCAACATTTTTCAGTTGCGGCGGTACATCACCCGATGCCAGGCGCATGGCAAAGCCTTCGACTACAGCCGTTTTACCCACGCCCGCCTCACCGATAAGAATCGGGTTGTTCTGCCTGCGGCGCATCAGGATATCGACAATCTGCCTGATCTCCTCGTCCCGGCCAACGATTGGGTCCAACTCACCGCTGCGCGCCTGCTCGGTCAGATCAGTGGTGAACTTTGCCAAGGCCTCACCTTTGCCCACGGGTCCACCCGCTTCACCCCCAACCGGGCCGGCGGATGACAAATCACTGCCATCGGTGGCGATAAGATGATCTTCCGGTGAGCCGCTGATGATCTTGTCGAACTGATCCATCAGGGTATCGATTTTGATCTCGTCGAACTGCTTGGATATTCCGATTAATTCATTTCTCAATGATCGGCTTTTTAATATGCCAATCAACAGATAACCGCTTCGAATCTGGGGAGACTGATACATCAAGCTGCCGTAAACCCAGGCCCGCTCCACGCCCTCCTCAAGATGCGAGGACAGGTCACTGACTGAACTGGCCCCACGGGGCAACCGGTCCAGTGACTTGGTAAAATCAGACGCCAGGTGGGCAATCTCGATATCGAAATGGTCAACGATTCGGCGCAGGTCAGAATCCTGTAATTGCAGAATCTGCTGTAACCAGTGGACCAGTTCAACATAGGAATTGCCACGCATCTTGCAGAATACAGTCGCGCTCTCTATGGATTGGTAAAGCAAGCTGTTAAGTTTTCCGAATAAGGCACTTCTACTGATTTCTGTCACGACCTTGCTCCCTGTTTAGCGCATTGAATTGATTCTGTTAGTGTACATAATTCTCGACCTGCAACCGCAAGTCGTCTACATGGTCCAGTTGTTGCCCGGTCTTGAGCCAACTGGTCCATCCCAGCTTGCCACTCTTGCCGAGGCAGGTCACTGGCTTTTCTTCCTTTCTGAGTATCAGGTTGACCTCCCACAGATACTCCATCCCTACATAATTCCTGACGGCTGCCACCAGTGCGTCAGAGGACTTTCCGGTTGGCAGAAAAGCCTCGTATTGATCCAGACTTAGCGGACCAAGGCTAAGCCTGAATTTATCCTGACGCTGCCAGACACGCTCGCCGATCACGCTATCCCGACCCAGGCTGCCATTCAGGCTGCCGTCCCCCAGCAATAGGTAATCCTGTTTCGGAATCCGCATCCAGTGCGCAACGTACTCAACCACTTTTGCCTCAACGCCAAAATACCCCTGGACCAGGGAAACCAGACCGTTCACATGACGCGGTAAACTGCCAAGATGTCCGGCAAAATTGAGTTTTGACAGGTAGTGCATTGAATCCACATCCCTGAGGCTGGGGAAACCCAGTCCGATCAGGGAGCCTACATAATCGCTGAAGCGGTCGCTCTCAGGCCGGTCAAACTGTATGGTGGGCTGTGATTGCGCCCATGCGCCGTAAAACAAACTGACTACCCGATGGTGAAACATATCGGCAAAACGTGAGAGCGATGCGTCACGGTGGTGCCTTTCCCGGTCACGTGCGTATTCAGTCAAATGCAGCGGCAAAGGACCATTGGGTCCGAATAAGCCCATAAACCGCTGTGATAAACGGGGAACCTGTCCGGGTTCGTCAATTTTGAGTGCACTGAATGTTGAAGGAGCAAACGAGGTATATGGTTCCTGCGAAAACCGCACCGGATCATCGGCCGGCCGGTAGGACTGACCGGTGATTGGTTTATCCTTGTAAAAACAGTTAATACGCCGCACGGTCTGGTAGAACCCATAGTGATAGGGTTTCTCGCTGACCTGTGTAAGAAAACTTACAACTGCGGTCTCAGACCGGCCTTCACTGGCCATCTGGCAACCTCGGTTTTATCTTCTCTCAGCACAACAGTTTCAATCATATGGTTGATGGAAACATACTTGCCAAAAAACTCATTCAATACTGACCCCAACAAATACATCCCGCCGGCTTCAAAGCCGGTTTCATCAAGCGTCAATGTGATTTCAAGACCGCGTCCAAAACTAATTGGCCCGGGTATCGGCAAGCGGCGGGTCACTGCTTTTGCATTAATTTTAAGCAAGCCACTGATCTGACGCTCGCCCACTGTATTACCGTTGCTGTAAAGTTGAAGCAGCTCTCGCAATGCAGCCGCTCCTTCATCCGGGCTTTCATCGATCAGAGAAAGGTAATTCAGGGACAGGTGACTGATAAGCCGCCAGGCAAAATCACCGCTGGTCACCTGGGAAACAGGTCGTGTCGGTCCGGCCACACAACGAATTGTATCAACCGGTGCGTTGACCTCCAGGGTAAAATCACCGCCTTTCTGGCCAAGCGGCATTTGCATAGGAAGATCCCGGTTACTGCACAGGGTTTTGATACCTATCTGCGTGAGGCTGGTGCTATAAGGCGCTTCATTGGCATCCACCAGTGAAGCAAACACTTCCTGACCCAGGTATGAAGAGCGGGAACCGCGAGCGTTCTGTTTGGATGAAAGTACACGGGGTTTTCTCTGTATCGTAAAAAATGCGGAATCCTCAGCAGGAATATGATCATCCTTCAAGCCATAGAAAGGCAAAAATTGTTGGCTCTCATTCGCATGTCTTCCGTAACCTGTAACACCAAGCACCTGGTGGATCTCGTAATCCATAGGACGACTTCTATCTACCACAAGGTGAAATTCATGATCCTTTTTATTCAGGCTGATCCGATCCGTCCGCTTAGGGAAAAGATTAATTGCCGGCGTACAAAATGGCAGGAAGTGACTCTTGTCGAGAACGTTTTCCAGGTCATTGTCACGGCTTTTCAAATGCACCACCAAATCGAAGGCCTCTCCATCAATATGGCCAAGCGCCTTTTGCAGACCGGTAAAATTAATAAACCTGAATCTCTCAGGAAAAGCAAAATATTCCCGCAACAGGCGATAGCCGTCAAAAGACCTTGAGCGGAAATTTAGCATGGCCTGGTTGGATGCAAATCCAGAAGTCTGGATATCCCCTGAAGAAAGAGGGAAAACCTGCCGCTCAGCCTTGCTGCCTGCAATGATAGAAAAACCACATACGCCCGCCAGTATCTGCTCGTACAGCGCCAGTGGAACCGTACCGCTACCTCCAAGGAACAGAGGTAATTCTTTCATTTTCAGGTCTGCAATACTGATACCCTTGGTTGCCTCTATTTTTATCCGAATACCAGCTGATACCTGGCGATCCGGCTTAATCCCAAGATTCGCCAGGGCTGCACGGGTACCAAGGTAATCCGCGTCAGTGACAGCCACTGGATATAGCTCCACATCGTGGGATGTCCGGTACTCGCAGGACGTCTGCATTATCGGGCCAAGACCGCTTCGTAGGGATGTTCCCCGCTCAATCAGGAATCCTTCAGCCAGGTCGCCATCACAGTCCGGTTGTAATTGTACGATGGCCATAGAAGGCAGGGGTGCCAGGTAATCCGGGTACACCATCTCCAGCAGGTGCTGACAAAACCTGGGGAACTCCTCCTCAATTTTAAGCTGGACGCGCGCCGTCAGGAATGCAAAACCCTCTAAAAGACGCTCAACATAGGGATCTGCGCACTCCAGATTCTCCATACCCAGCCTTCCGCCAATTTTTGGGAAATGTTGGGCAAATTCATTACCCATTTCGCGCATGAAATGCAGTTCAGTGTTGTAATGGTGAAGTAGTCTTGGGTCCATACAGGGTTAACCAAAATTCTCTGTTACTTTAAATTCACCACACTCCAGGTCGAGCTCACTTCGCAGCACTATCTGGAAGGGTGAAGGTTGACCAAAAACGGCACCCTCTATCTCAAAAACAAGTGAATTATGACTCATATCAGATGGATCGGAATGGACTTTAACCCTCAGGGAGTTTCGGATAATACGTGGTTCAAAGTCACGAATAGCCTGTATGAGCGAACGCTCAATCGTTTTGACATTGACGGTCGAGGAAGTATGGCCGGAAATATCAGGTAAGCCGTAATTGAGCACTGAATGCTTGACTTCAGGGTAGGGTTCAAGATCAACACACACATCAAGAGAAACAGAATTGAGCAACCAACCAAGATCACGGATAACTGCATCCTTGAACTCCTTTTGGCTCATGCTTTGTTGCGCGGTACTTTCCTTTTTCTTTTCAGGATTGTGGTCTGTCAACCGGTCCAGCATAGACGGTTGCAGTCTCTCTTTGAGGGACCATTGCCCCATACTCAGCTATCACTCATCGAATTCAATACTGCGCACTTGCAGGAATGAATAATCCTGTTGGTCGGTGGTTAACATACGTTGACCGACACCCTCGAAAACACCTTCAACATGCGGCACCCATTCGGTGCTACGGGCCAGCAGGTCACTTTCGACAACACCTTCAATACGTGGGTAGCGAGATGGCAACATCACAATGTGCTTTCCACCATTGGTGAAGGTGATTTCTGCAGGTTGCCAGACCAGGTCTCGCAAATCAGCTGGCTCCTCGGTGCGCAAGGTTTGAACACGGGACATGGGTACCCAGTAATACTGGCTATTAAAAATAACTTCAAAAACCGGTCCCAATCGCTGATCAGCATCAGCCAACCAGGCAAAAGGCTCATCATTAATTTTACCGCTACGGGTTTCTGCTTGTTCAAATGCCTGCGCGTTTAACGTTGTGAACGCTGCGTAGTCACCTTTTGCAAAGCACAGTTGGGCTTCGACAAGCAACGCCACCCACTCTTCCGGCTCACCAAAAATCAGTGGCTTGCTTTTGCCCGCAAAAACCGCTTGGCGGTGTAACTCGCAATTGATAACATCACGATAAGCCTGCACCATGGGCGCAACCGATTCATCGAGTTGCCCCGCCAATTCAAGCTGCGTTTGTGCACGCTGCCACTGCCCCAGCACAATCAATACCTGGAACAGGAAAACCCGCTTATCCGCATCTGCGGGATTGGCCTTAACCTGCTCCGTCAACGCCTCGAGGGCAGCTTTCAACCTGCCTTGTTTCAACAGTTCTTCAGCAGTCATCACAATTTCCTGGTTGCCGCTCTATTCCAAGCAGAATCAACACGCCTGATTTATGTTGAATAGAATCCGGAAGTCTTATGACCGCACTCTCGTAGCTTGATTATAGCCATGATCAACCGATGAACCCTCTGCACCGCCGTCTTCCTGAGGATAAAACTTCATCATATATTCAGCAAAGTTAAACGAAACTGCCTCAGTACCCAGATCATCCGGGGTTGCTGAGGAACTGACAGATGAAATAATCGTGTCTTTGAGAATTATTTCTAACCATTTAATATCCGAACCTTCGTACGATCTCGTGCATGTAAGCGTAAGTTCTCCAAGGTGGATACCCTCAGCACAAGAAGCATAAATCAGAGAACTCGATTTATCCATTGACTTGGTTATTTGAAGATCCTGAATTTCTGATGAGCCTGCGGCGCCACCAGTTGAATGGTGCATGTTTGTTGATTGAAATGCACCAAGAGACCAACTTTGACAATCAATCTGCTCCTCATAACCCGTTGCTACAGAATCACCTTTAAGAGTGTCATTCTTCAAATAAACTCCCATAACATATATCTCCTTTTTGTCTCCAAAAAAATAAAGCCAATACCCTGATAAATTCACCAGGGTTGTTTCTATACACTAGCTGGCCTCTTAGACTCCTTTTGCAGATGGAAGCTTGGAAACCAGCCGCAATGAAACTGTCAAACCTTCCAACTGGTAATGCGGCCGCAGATAGAAGCGCGACCGGTAATAACCAGGATTGCTCTCGTCCTCTTCCACCACCACTTCAGCACCCGCCAGTGGCTTGCGGGCCTTGGTAGATTCACTGGAATTCTTAGGATCGCCATCAACATACTGTTTTATCCATTTATTGAGCCATTTCTGCATATCATCACGCTCTTTAAATGAACCCACCTTGTCACGCACGATGCATTTCAGGTAGTGCGCAAAACGGCAGGTTGCAAATAAATAAGGCAAGCGTGCCGCCAGATTGGCATTGGCGGTCGCATCAGGATCTTCATATTCCTGTGGTTTTTGCAGAGACTGGGCGCCGATAAAGGCTGCAAAGTCTGAATTCTTTCGATGAATCAACGGCATAAAGCCATTCTTGGCTAACTCAGCTTCGCGCCTGTCACTAATGGCGATCTCGGTCGGGCACTTCATATCCACGCCACCGTCATCTGTCGGGAAGGTATGCGTGGGCAAATTCTCAACGGCACCACCGGATTCTATTCCACGGATACGCGAACACCAGCCAAATTCCTTGAACGCACGGTTGATATTGACGCCCATGGCATAGGCCGAATTGCACCATGAATACTTGGTGGCGTCGGAACCATCGGTATCTTCTTCAAAATCAAAACCTTCAACAGGATCGGTTGCTGCTCCATAAGGTTGACGTGCAAGGAAGCGCGGCATTGTCAAGCCGAGGTAACGTGCGTCATCTGACTCGCGCAAGGAACGCCAGGATGCATATTCCGGTGTCTGGAAAATCTTGGTCAGATCACGCGGGTTGCTTAACTCACCCCATGAATCAAACTGCAGGGTTTTTGGCGCAACTGCGGAAATAAATGGACAATGCATGGCCGCTGAAACCTTCGACATCTGCGTCAGAGTTTCAACATCCTGCGGGCCGTGGTCAAAATAGTAGTCTCCTACGACGCAACCAAATGGTTCTCCACCAAACTGGCCAAACTCCTCTTCGTACATCTGTTTGAAGATCGGGCTTTGATCCCAGGCAGTGCCTTTGAACTTGCGCAAAGTCTTGTGCAGTTCTTTTTTCGAGATAGTCATGACCTTGATCTTCAGTGATTCGTCGGTCTCGGTATTGTTGACCATGTAACTCAAACCACGCCAGGCACTTTCAAGCTGTTGAAAATCCTCGTGATGCATGATCTGGTTAACCTGATCGGTCAATTTCTGATCAATCGCCGCAATCATAGCCTGGATAGACTCAACTGCGTCTTCCGAAATGATGGATGTGTCCTTGAGTACAAATTCTGCCAGGGTTTCAACAGCTGACGAGATCTCTTCCTGCGCCCGGTCGCTCTTTGGGCGGAATTGTTTGTTTAAAAGTGCAGCAAAATCACTGCTTTCTGCAACCTCGGTTGCCGCTTGTTGTGAAGATACCTTCTTTTCTTTTGCCATGACTCAGCCCTCTTCCCCTTCATCGGTTGGTTTTGGTGCCGCAACCAGTGATTTCAGCAATGCCGGATCGTTAATTGCCTGGGCAATCAACTCCTCAGCACCTGTTTTACCATCCATATAAGTTACGAGGTTATTAAGCTGGTTTCGTGCTTCAAGCAGCTTGTTAAGCGAATCTACTTTTGAAGCAACAGCATCCGGTGAAAAATCGTCCATGCTTTCAAATGTCATATCAACGCTCAGCTGACCCTCACCGGTCAGTGTGTTCGGAACCCGGAAAGACGCTCTTGGTTTCATGGCCTTCATGCGATCATCAAAATTATCCACATCAAATTCCATAAACTTGCGGTCAGCCACAGAAGGCAAGGCCTCTTCAGGATTACCCGCAAGGTCCGCCATAACGCCCATGACAAATGGCAGCTGAATCTGTTTTTCTGACCCGTATAACTCCACGTCGTATTCAATCTGAACACGTGGCGCGCGATTACGTCCGATAAATTTTTGACTACTCTGTGAACCCATTAGTTTTCTCCTGTCTGTTCTACTTATAACCTTAGTTCAAATTGAAAATAATACAACGCTGATTCATCCTATTCTTAACTGAAAACCATCCAATGATCACCGCTGTCCTTATTTAGCTGAATCGCCACCGATAATCTGGGCTTGTGCCACCGAATCGGGAATCATATCTTCGAGAATTTCATAAAAAGATTTTGCGACCAATCCTTGCGCCCTACGCAACAATAACGGTACCGGACTGGATGGTTCATTGGCTGTGTAATACTCGCAAATCCTGTCAATTGCCTGTATCACATCGTTGCGATTTTTGATCGCGCTACTGATATGTGCAGCAGGTGCTGTTCCAGCAACTCCTTCACCCCCATCACCCTCACCGGCAACGGCAGCAGCAGCAACAGGCGCATATGTACCAATAGCGTGATGTATGTCTTTTAAGGATTTAAGTGCTTCATCGATATCCAGGGCAACTGCATCTGGGGCCAGTTGGCCCCAAAGCTCAACAGTACGATTCAGTTGCTCCATTGATCCACCAACGGCGGCACCCAATGCAGTCAAGCTATCCGCACCGGCATCACCAAAAGCACCCTGGATAATTGCAATATCCTGAACTTCTTCCCCACTATCGGCATCAATCTTACCTTCCGCCAACTCAATATCATGCAAAGAGAAACTGCCAATGCCCTTTAATACTACCAGTGGTGTATGTTCAAGACCCTCGCATACCATTTTATGGTCATTCAAAATCTGCAAGGTATTAAAGACGCATGGTAGCGTCATTATTATCCTCAACATCAAGCAGTGGGTAAATGTTCTCCCAGAAAGCCTCCAGACAAGCATTCAAGGCTTCCAGAGCATCACTGAAAGCACCCAGGCCATCGGTGTGTAACTGGGAAATTGCAGCATATGAAAGGACGCGCAAATCACGTGTTCGTTTGAGAAGATCAGCCGCCTGCTTGCCGACACCCTTCCAGTCCGGGCCGGTGCCGTATAACGGTATCGCCAAACTCCTGCTCTGATTTGGATTGCAGCATTGCTTCCAATTGCTGGAAGGCAGGGTCATATTCCAGGTTCTCGCCGCAAGGCTGATCTTCAGAAACTGGCTGGATTAATTCTTTAGCCGAAAGTCGCATACATTGCTCCCTTGCATAATCCGTCCCTGACTCCCCATCGGTGCGACTACTAAAGATTTATTCAATGATCAAGATTCCAATGTGTAATCAGGGCCTTTGTTTTTGTATTATTATTTGAAAAACATTAACGAATGTACTATGGAGTATAGTGTATTCCAGTTCACAAGCAACAGATCACAAATGCCTGGACGGGAGGGCTTAATCCATTTCAATAACTAAGATATTGATTTGGGGGTTAATATCAAGATACGAAGACCAGAGTTCAACAGGGAGCAGCGAGTGTATTTAATTAGAACCAACCCTCTTTTACGATGGGTGATTTGGCGATGCAGCTAAGCCTGAAAATAATCAGTTATCACCGGTTGACGCCTGGTCAGCAGGAAGTTTTTCAGCCTCAATCCGATACATTTACCATCGGCAGGAGCGATGAAAATGACTGGGCCATTCCTGACCCGCAAAGATTCCTGTCCGGTGTGCATTGCCGCATACATTGCGAGGGTGATCATTATTACATTACAGACACCAGCACCAATGGTGTGTTTCTGAATGGTTCTGAAACGCGCCTTGAGCGCAATGCAACCGCTGAACTAAGCCGCGGAGATAAAATCAGAATTGGTGACTATGAATTCGAAGTATTGATTGAGGAAAGTAATTTTTCTACTTCGCCTCTTGCCGGCAGTACCGAAACGGCAGTCGAAGCCGGCCCCGCTGATGACCCTTTTGGTGACTCCTTTGGTGGCTCCTCGGGTGACCCCTTCAAAGATTCTGAGCCACAGCCAGCCCCACAAGCGGATGAGGATGATTTCCTGAAGGACATCAACACTCCGCTCGCACACATAGACGATAGCCCCATCGGCAACGCAATCAGTATTGAAAGCCTGATGGACCTGGATGACTTGGATGACCTGGATGATCAGCCGTCAGCCGCGAGTTTACGTGAAAAACATACGCCGCTTAACGAAGCCTTCATGCCGTCAAGTCACATAGCGAATGATGAAACTCCGGAACCCCAGGCAGATTTCCAAAGCGAGACTGGTTCGGAAATACCGGATAACTGGGATGAGACAACTGGAATGCTCAAAGTTCCCATACAGGAAACTGAACCGGTTTCGTCCCGCTCATCAAACCTCCCGGATGAGTGGCCGGATAACTGGGATGACACGGGTAGCATGTCCGGGGATGCGTCGTCGGAACCAGCACCGCCAGCTGAGCCCGCCCAGGCGGATGCACAAAAAGAACCGAAGCCTGAACCTGTACCAGAGCCAGTCAGGCAAACCCGGCCGGAACCGGCCACCAAGCCACCAGCACCCGCTAAGTCGAGCGGTAATACACTGGCTGCATTCGCCAGGGGCGCAGGTCTTGAGCCTGATGCACTGGATGGAATAGATGAAGCTGCGTTCTTTGAGCAAGTCGGCAAAATGATGCTTGAATTTACCGATGGCCTGGTCCAGACATTAAGTGGTCGAACCCATATCAAGAGTGAATTCAGACTCGACCAGACGATGATCCGGCCGGTGGAAAACAATCCGTTCAAGTTCTCCACATCAAAAACCGGCACCCTGCAGCAAATACTGAGTAAAAGTACCCCGGCCTACATGGCGGGTGTAGATGCCATCAGGGAGGGCTTTGATGATGTCAATGCCCATCAAATGGCCGTGGTTGCAGGCATGGAAGCTGCCTTGCAGGATATTTTAAAGCGCTTCAATCCAAAAAAACTTGAAACCAGGCTGGACTCGGATTCAATATTGGACAGTATCCTGCCAGGCGGAAAAAAGGCAAAGTACTGGGACATATTCAAACTGCTTTTTGATGAAATTGCCGGCGAAGCCGAAGATGATTTCCAGCAATTATTTGGCAGAAAGTTCTCACGTGCTTACGAACAACAGCTCAGTCGTTTGAAAGATTCACACAAGGATTAAAAAATGAACCCAATCAAGGTAGTTATGACAAGCCCCGCAAGCCTGACCCGCTTACTGATAATCAGCATCCTGATGGTAACAACGATGATTTTGTTTAGCGGTTGCGGCGGTGCGCCCAAGCGAGAAGAAGTCGGTTTGCAAATTAGCGCAACAGCCGATGTCAATCCGGATCTGCAGGGCCGACCATCACCGATCATACTGCATGTTCTGGAGCTCAATTCCGAAGAACAGTTTAACCGCCTTGATTATGTGAGCCTGACGCAATCATCAGGCGCGGCACTGGGGCCGGATCTGTTAGGTAAAACCCGCTTGATACTGTCACCGGGAGACAGCCGCCAATTGCCGTTGGAACTCAATCCGCAAACGACCATTTATTGGCCTGGTAGCAGGCTATCGCGATATAGACAATGCGGCCTGGCGTACCAGCATTCCGATCGCCCAGGGTGATACCAAGGGAATTAGTATCACGCTGGAACACCAGTCAATCACTACCACAGTTTCAGACTAGGAAACGGCCACCACTATGTCATGGACTTCAAAAATCATCTGGTCGGAAGGCATGTTTTTGCGACCACAGCATTTCCAGCAAAATGATCGCTATCTCGAATCACTGATCCAGAACCGCTGCAGCCCAATGCGGCCCTATTCCTGGGGCATCGAAGAACTGGAGATTGACCAGGAGGCCTTGAGTCTTGGCAAGATCGAGATTGCAAAGTGCAAGGCCATTCTGCCGGATGGCACTACACTCAATATTCCATCTGCAGACGCGCGCCCCATTCCAATCGAGCCGCACAAGAACACCAAGGATGAAAATATCTACCTGTGCCTGATGGGCAAGCGGCCCAACGCCACCGAATCCAACCGGGAAGATGACGACGACCAGGAAGCCCGCCATGGCATTGAAATTGCGGATGTCCGTGATACCAGCTTGCCGGAGGACTCCAATGCGCCGATTGAACTGGCACGTAAAAACCTGCTGTTGCTGACAGAAAGTGATGAGCGGACCGAATATGCCTGTATCGGCATCGGTCGCATCATCGAAATTCGCAGTGACAAGCAGCTGGTGCTGGATGATTCCTTTATCGGCCCGACATCGGATTGCCGTAACAATACGAATCTCGCGGGTTACATCGAGGAAATCCAGGGCCTGTTGAAACAACGGGCGGAAGCGATTGCCGTGCGTTTGAATGTAAGCGGAGGAGGAAGCGGCGGAGCGGCGCAGGTCGAAGACTACATGCTGCTGCAGTTGATCAACGGTTATGAACCGGTATTCACACACCTCGGTACACTACCGGCCTACCACCCGGAGGCCTTGTTCCAGCTGTGTTTGAAACTGGCCGGCGAGCTTGCAACATTTACCAATACCGACAGCCGCCCATCCGCTTTGCCCGAATACATCCATACCGACCTGACAGCGACTTTCACGGCCATCATGACCGAGTTACGACGTTCGCTGGGTGTGGTGTTCGAGCACAGTGCCATTCAAATTCCTTTCAAACACTACAAGAAGGTTGGCATAAGCCTTGCTATTGTCAGC
>PVMK01155715.1_pt1 | contig 19635 bp, 18 predicted proteins | sample 1853481 | NCBI WGS metagenome assembly PVMK01 (sample SAMN08533507, study PRJNA380276) | Marine sediment metagenome, whole genome shotgun sequencing project. | reverse complement strand
GACGCCGGGAGTGAGTCGAAGAACGCCATGATTGCCGCGCCTGCTTCTTTGGGCCAGAGGTGGGGATAGAACTTGCCACGGAGGTTGAGGTCTTGGGTGTGGGGACGCCAGACCACCGGATTCGGGGTTCCGGGCGGACCGTAGCACTCACAGTTCAGGTCCCGGGGTTCGCAGGGCCGGGCCGGTGGCTTAAGACCGTTTTGGGTCAGGGCCCAGTCCCGGGCTTTCAGCCCGCGTGACACAGGGACCAGGTCGTCGGTAGGGTTGTGCATGATCATTGCAGCGGTCGGGCCGCTGCACTTGATGTCCCAGATGCGCCCTGCCACCGTACCCACGCCGCGGATAACCGACCCCCGGGCGCAGCCCAGGCTGTTGGCAAAGCTTGCTCCCAGCGAGTGGCCCACCGCGAAGACCTGCTCGAGGTCGATGCAGTAGTTGGAACTGAACTTTGCCAGCAGGGCGTCGAAAAGGGCGAAATCCCGCAGGTGATCACGCGGGTCGCTGCGTTGGTACCAGCTGTACTTGCCGTCCGCAGCAATTAGACCGGCAGGGTATACGAAAATCGTCGGCACTTTGGAGTTCTGCTCGATGCGGTAGTACTTTCGTACCCGGGTGTTGGGGGTGGTGCGGCCGTGGAAGGCGAAGATCAAGCGGTGAGACACGTCGGAGTCGTAGGATTCCGGCACAACGGAGATGAACCCGCGGGTGCGGCCGCCGACCTCGATGGAGACCGGCGGTGTGGCGGGTGCCGCGCGGCCGCAGCCTTGCGAGCGACTGCCCGTTTCATCCGCGCCGCAGCTCGTCACGGTGACGAGCATTGACAGCAGAATCATTCCGAACAGAATCATCTTCCTCACAGCTCACTCCTCTAATAATTTCCACAGCTGTTTTACAGGAATGGATTCAATTGTATTATTTTTAATCAGACAGGATAAACAGGATTATCAGGATATTTATTTGTCTTCATCAATTTCCGGCCACCGGCCAATAGGGCCTATGGCCCGGAGGGAAGAAATTGATGAAACCCAATCCACCTTCGGTGGGAAAAAAACTTCACACTTTTGTTTCACTATTAAATTACGGCACCAAAAAATTGTGGCTGCATTATGCCAACTATAACCTGCCTCGCCGCAGGCGATCGGGTATTCTTTATTTCATCCAGAAATAAAGAATAAAAAATCCAATAAATCCTGTAGATCCTGTCAAAGAATAAGAGGATATAATCGAATCCATTCATTAAACATAATTCCAGAGACCAGTGACAAGCAACCAGTGATCAGCGACCAGTGACAAGTCCCCAGTATCCAGCATCCTGAAAACAGATGACAGAATTCATTTGCCTTGCGCCTTATGCCTTGAGCCCTACGCCTGTCCGTTATATCCAGCAACCCGTATTCAAATAACACAATTCCACCACCGTGACCCGTGCGCCATGTGCCGAATGCCGTTAACCCTATACCCTATACCTTTTACCTTTCTTTCCCAACACCCATCCTATCGCGGAAACACCGCCCCCTTATCCGCACTGGACACCATCGTTGCATACCTTGCCAGGTAGCCGGTTTTGATCTTGGGCTCGAAATCCGGCAGTTCGGCCAATCTGGTTTGAATTTCTTCCTCTGATAGCCGCACATCCAGTTTGTTGTTGGGGATGTCGATTTCAATGATGTCTCCGTCTTTAAGGGCGGCGATCGGGCCTCCGGCGGCTGCTTCCGGAGACACATGCCCGATGGCGGCTCCATGGCTTGCGCCGGAAAAGCGGCCGTCGGTAATCAAGGCCACTTCTTTGTCCATTCCTATTCCGGCCAGAGCGGAGGTCGGGGAGAGCATCTCCTGCATTCCGGGACCGCCTTTGGGCCCTTCGTAACGAACAACGATTACCTCCCCCTTGTTGATTTTACCGTCGACGATGGTTTGAAAAGCCTCCTCTTCCGAGCTGAAAATGCGGGCCGGTCCCGAATGGGTGAGCATTTCATCAGCCACGGCAGCCTGCTTGACAACGGCCCCGTCCGGAGCCAGGTTGCCGGTTAACACCGCCAGGCCGCCGGTGGGATGCACCGGCTTATCCACTGAACGAATGACAGAGGGGTCTTTGATCCCGGCCTGAATTTCGGTCAGCATCTCCCCCAGTGGTTTGCCGTAAACCGTCATAGTTTCGGTATTGATAAGCTCGGATTGTTTAAGTTCCGCCATGATGGCCGGAATGCCGCCGGCATAAAAGAAATCCACCACATGATGCGGTCCGGCCGGCGCGATGGAGGTCAGGTGAGGAATTTTTTTAGAGACTTCCCCGAAATCTTTGAGGGTCATATCAATATCAGTATAATAGGCAATGGCCGGAATGTGCAGGGCCGAGTTCGTGGAGCCGCCCAATGCCATATCGGCGGCGATGGTGTTGTAAAATGCTTCCTTGGTCATAATATCCCGCGGTTTAATGTCCGCATTTACCAATTCCACGGCTTTATAGCCGGTTTGCTTGGCCAGCCAGACCCTTTCGGCAAACACCGCCGGGATGCTGCCGTTAAAGGGCAGGGCCATGCCCAGGGCTTCGGCCAGGTTGCTCATGGTGTTGGCGGTAAACATTCCCCGAGCAGGAGCCGGCCCCGGGGCAGGCGGCACATTCAAATTCGGTTAACTCCTGTTGGGATATTTTGCCGCTTTTAAAGCGGCCCACAGCCTCAAATACTTTGTCCAGGCCGGTATCTTTGCCATGCACCTTTCCGGGCAACATGGGGCCGCCGGAGACAAAAATAGAAGGTATGTTGAGCCGGGCGGCGGCGATCAGCATCCCCGGTATGATCTTGTCGCAGGAGGACAATAGAACCAGGCCGTCAAAGGGGTGGGAGGTGGCCATAATTTCAAGGGAATCGGCGATTAACTCCCGGCTGGGCAGCGAGTATTTCATGCCCACATGATTCATGGCAATCCCGTCGCAGACACCGATGGTATTAAACACCACCGGCGTGCCGCCGGCGGCATAAATCCCCGCTTTGACGGCATCCACCAGTTTGTCCAGGTGCATATGGCCCGGTATAATTTCGTTAAACGAGTTGGCAATACCGATCATCGGCCGCTCCATTTCCCAGTCGGTAAATCCGTCAGCCCGCAATAAGGAACGGTGGGGTGCCCGCTCCGGTCCTTTGGTCATTAAGTCGCTGCGTTTACTCATTTTCCCTTCCTTTTTTTTGGGTTTAGCAACATATTAGTCATTTTGAAAATAGGACACAGATTTGCACAGATCTCCACGGATTTACAAACCATTTAACGATATCTGAAATTGGAGATCAAAGTGAGCAGGACCATCGGTTGTCGCCTTTGAACCTTGAACCCTGAACCACTCAACCCAGGTATTATGGTTCGGATAATTCAATGGTAATGCCGCTAAAAGCGTTGGGCTGGGTCATGGCGATCTTTTTCCCCCTTAAGCCGATCCGGGGTTTTTGATCCATCATTTCGACGCCGCGCTGTTTAAGATCCTCGACGTCCGCTTCGATGTTGTCGGATAACAGGCAAAAATGATGAATAGCATTGCCTCTTTCTTTGCCGAATTTTGCCAGAAAGCCGTCTTCACTGTTGTCCTGTAGAAACTCCAGCGCCAGCCCGTTTACATCTAAAACGGTGCAGCGCATTTTCTTCTCCGGAAATTCTTTAATCGCGGGTTTTTCAAACTCTATAATTTTTGATAAGGCATCCAGGCTCTTTTCGATGTCGTCAACAACGATACCCAGATGTCCGATTCCTTTGATCATTGTTATTTCCTTTTTTTATAAAAACTATCTTAGTATTACTGGTCTACGTTAAGGGTCTACACATAAATAGGGTTAGCCGGTTTGCCCGTTACCGGTTAGTCCGTTAAAAAAGGATTTATTCCGATTTAAACTGGTAAACGGGCTGACCGGTCAACGGGCCAACCCGTCATTAAATATATTTCACCCGGTCGCCTGCCAGAAACTCCTTGACCCAATCGGGCCTGGTCATCCCTGCGGCAATACGATCCTCGATGTTGCGCTCCCTTTCGCGCACCGCCTGCATACCTTCCAAAGCCTCAGGGATTTTTTTTTGGGGCAGAACGGTAACACCGTCCCGGTCACCAACAATGAGATCTCCGGAGCGAATTATGACCCTTCCGATGCTGATCTCTGCGCCTAATGCAGGATGGGCCAAAGGGCAAAGGGGGCGGTTTATGAACCTGCACAAAAAATTAGCACAGGCGCTGTCGTAATGCAAATTATCAGTCGATTAATTGATGGCAAAATTAGGATAGTAAACAAAAATGAATGGATCATTGGCCTTGGCCCGCAACACAGTCTACCTGAAGTTGACCCCGGCAACCGGGAGGCCCTGCTGTCCATCGGTGCATTTGCTGAAAACCTCTCGCTTGCTGCCGGCACTTACGGCTTAAAGGCTGAAATGGAGATCCGTGGATTCAAGGGCTGGTTTGTCATCATAATATGCCCAAAAACAATAGTTTTTATTTGACCTGTGGCGTTCGGCCACTGTAAACTTGGATGTTCTTGATGAAATCCAAAAATCAATCATTACCAGCCAACGAAACCAATTTATCGTTCTTTGGGACCTGTTAATACAGAACCAGAAAAAAGCCTTCCGGCTGTTTGCTGAAACAGGGGAAAACATTATGAACCAACCGGATAAAATGATCCAAGAAAAATCATACATGAAGTTGGCCATAGATATAGCGATTCGAATCGGTGTCCTATCCCTTTTGATAGCTTGGTGCTTCCAGATATTGAGTCCATTTATCACTCCGGTGATCTGGGGAACCATCATTGCTATTGCCTTCTATCCAGCTTGCAAGAAACTCCGTGACTTGCTGGGGGGTCGTATCAAGATGGCGGCTTCAATATTGACGATAAGTACACTCCTTCTTATCATCCTTCCCAGCATCCAGATGGCAGGCTCGCTTGTCGATGGGACGACATATCTCAACGACAAGATACAAAGCGGTGAAATTAAAATACCGCCTCCGCCGGATAATATTGATTCTTAGGAAGGGAACCGGGACGTTGGTGAAAGGTTTCCAAATATTTAATACTGCTGGTAAGTCACTCTCCGAACCCGTCGCCCGGCTGAAGACTATTTGACTTCAGGCAGCTCTTTGGCAATTTCCCTGGTTTCCGTTTCCAGACGCCCCCGGCTTACAAGCTTGCTGACCGCAGATGGTGTCAAATTCAGTCGCCTGGCAACCAAAGTTCCGCTGAGCATCAACTGATCAACAGCTAAGCAGCAAATGATCGATCTTGCCAAGGCAACCGTCCTCTGACGACTCGAACTTAGAATCAAATCAACATCCTCATCCAGTCTGCCGCCAACCATACCAATCAGGTGGTCCAGATTAATACCTTTAAATCTTCTACCCTACCTGCCCGAATCGGGTTCAAGTGAATATATCGAACCAACTCAAGAAGATAGAGCTCCTTCTCACACAGGAAAGATCGGTTTTCGTTCAATCCCCCGTATGACGATGTGATGAAGAGCTCCCGGCGCATCTATGCGTGCTTTTCGTGGCATGTGCTTACATTACATACCATCATATATGTCAACCTTTCACCAACGTCCCATTGTTTCCCATTGTTTCCATTCCAACGTCCCATTGTTTCCATTGTTTCCACATGGCAACAGCCCCACATTCTCCAATGGCTCAACCGACTTGGCAAAGAGCCTCAATTATGTGGACTAAACTATTGAAGAGGTGATAGAAATGAATACAAAAGGCAGAATTTGAGGATATCAACTTTACATAATATGTGCCTTCACATAACATTTTCACCTGTTGTTAAGAACCGGTGATGCACCGGTAGCTACCGTAATGAGAAGATTGTTGACCGGGCATGCGTTGTGGTTCAACCGCCGGCATCGTCGTTACGGACATTTGTTTCAAAACCGCTACCCCAGTTAAATGGAATATAAAATCTGTAATATCCAAAGTATATTCTCCTTTTCTTAGACCCGTGATGCCTACTTTAATATAGATTTAACGGGGCAGGCATATCTATTTTATGCCAGCAAGATGCCTACCTTCTGGAGTAGGTGCGCTATTTGCACCTGAAATCGCTGCGGGTCGGCCTTGGGTCGAAGCTGGCATCCCCGGGCAAGTTTTCTTTTACAGGTAAATATCGTCAGCGGGTGCGCGCTAGGAGCCTTCTATGTTATCGGCCCACCCGAGAATTAGAGATAAGTATGGCAAAATTATCGGACTGAATGAACGTATCAGTTATGGCGGTCAGCTATGCAGTTCAGCGAGGGGAGAAAATTGCAGGAGAATTTTATTTTTCAGAATTATTATCGCTGGACTCTCATGCGTTTTAATTTCTCTTAATCTTTAAAACTTTAGGATGTCCCCTAAATACACTAGATACAGTCAATCGTGAAACCTCTGAACACAGATATACCGCAACTTGGCCTTCCTGTTGAAGCGGTTATAGAGGATGTGCAAAAAGCGCTGTCCGGTAACGCCGCTGCCGTGCTTCAGGCTCCGCCCGGCGCCGGCAAGACGACCTGTGTTCCCCTGCACCTGCTGAAAGCATCCTGGCTCAAGGGTCGTAAAATTGTGATACTGGCTCCGCGCCGCCTGGCTGCCCGGGCAGCGGCCGGGCGCATGGCCGATCTCCTGCAGGAAAGGGCGGGGCAGACGGTCGGCTACCGGGTGCGGTTGGATAGTTGCGTCAGTGCTGCAACCCGCATCGAAGTGGTAACCGAGGGTGTGCTGACGCGGATGCTGCAAAGCGATCCATCTCTGGCAGGCGTCGGGCTGGTGATCTTTGACGAATTTCACGAACGCAGCCTGGATGCCGATTTCGGGCTGGCCCTGTGTCTCGATATGCAGGGCGTGCTCAACATAGAGCTGCGGCTGCTGATCATGTCCGCCACTATCGAAACTGCACCGATTGCCGCGCTGCTGGACCATGCGCCGGTAATTACCTGCCAGGGGCGGTCGTTTCCGGTTGAAACCCGCTATGTGGGTCGCCACACGCCCGAGTTTTCCAGCGATGCCATCGGCGCTGCCGTGCTGTCGGTTGCTCGCAGTGAATCGGGCAGTATCCTGGTATTTTTACCCGGTGCCGCTGAGATCCGTCGGGTAACCCGATTGTTGGAAAACGCCGGATTGGGTCCGGATTGGATCATTGCCCCGCTTTTCGGGAACCTGCCGCGCAGCAGTCAGGCCCGGGCCATTGAACCGGCACCCGCTGGAAAGCGCAAAATCGTGCTGGCCACATCCATTGCTGAAACCAGCTTAACCATCGAGGGGATTCGGGCGGTGGTTGACAGCGGCTTGCAGCGGGTTCCGCGTTTTGATGTGCGCAGCGGATTGACCCGTTTGGTCACAATACCGGTATCACGGGCGTCGGCTGACCAGCGGCGGGGCCGGGCCGGGCGACTCGGGCCGGGGATCTGCCTGCGACTATGGTCACATCGTATTCATCACACGTTGCCCGCAGCCCACAAACCTGAAATCCTGGAGGCTGACCTGGCCGGTCTGGCCCTGGAACTGGCAATCTGGGGTGTGAACGATCCCGGCCGGCTGCGCTGGCTTGATCCACCTTCCGCCAGGGCGTTTGACAGCGCCGGTCGACTACTCCGAACCCTGGGTGCGCTGGATGACGACGGCCGGATTGGCGAGCACGGATGCCGGATGGCGGCCTTGCCGATCCATCCCCGGTTGGCTCACATGATGCTGGCGGCGGACGGCCTGGGCCAGGGAGGGGTAGCATGTGATTTGGCAGCTTTGCTCAGTGAACGTGATGTGGTTCGTTTTGACATCGGCCGAACCGATGCCGACATGCGTATCCGTATAGACCTGGTGCAGGCGGCGCGCCGCAAACAACCCCTGGCATATCCGGCGGCTACCATTGATTTTTCCGCCGTCCGCCGAGTTGTCCGGACGGCGGATCAGTTGCGCCGGCGCATGGGCGGCAGTGCCGGTGAAGGTGATACCGCATCCATCGGCCGGCTGCTGGCCTGGGCTTATCCGGACCGGGTTGCCCGCCAGCGCCCGACCGGAAGGGGGACGTTTCTATTGGCCAATGGCCGTGGTGCAGTTCTGGATCCGGCTGAGCCCCTGGCGGCCGAGGCCTTTGTGATTGCGGTCGAACTGGACGGTAATCGTCGTAACGCGCGAATCTACAGAGCAGCCGCCTGTGAAGCGGATATACTCATGGCGCAGTTTGCCGGCCAGATCCAGTGGGCCGAAACCGTGGCCTGGGATCCGGAGCGCCGGGTGGTGGCGGCACGGCGCGACTTAAAGTTGGGCGCTCTGACATTGCGCAGCGAGCCGTTGAAGACGCCCGATCCGCATCAATTGCTGGCGGCACTACTTGAGGGTATCCGGCAGTTGGGGCTCGATTGTTTACCATGGAACCGGGCTCTCAGGCATTGGCAGAATCGGGTCTGCTTTTTGCGAAGATTTGCCACAGGTCAGCAGCAGTGGCCGGATGTTTCAGATGCCGGACTTTCAAAACACCTGGCCCAATGGCTGGCACCTTATCTGACCGGAATAACCCGCCGGCGTGACCTGGCTAAAATCGAGTTGAAAAAGGCCCTGGCCGGTATGCTGTCCTATCAACAGCGTCAACTAATGGACGAACTGGCTCCGACCCACCTGACGGTGCCGAGCGGTTCACGGATTCCGATTGATTATTCGGGTGATGTGCCGGTGCTGGCCGTGCGTCTGCAGGAGATGTTCGGCCTTTGCCAAACACCGACCGTGGCCGGCGGACGTCAACCCCTGCTGATTCATTTGCTTTCGCCGGCCGGCCGGCCGGTACAAATTACACAGGATCTGGCGGGATTCTGGCAGACCGGCTATCCTGATGTTAAAAAAGAGCTGAAAGGGCGCTATCCCAAACATTATTGGCCGGACGATCCGTTGCGGGCTCAGGCCACCGCGCGGGTGAGGGCGAGAGGTGGTAATTGAAATTTGCTTTTTAAAAGAGCGCATCCGAAGGCATCGCCGCTATGTCTATGAAGCCGTAAGAAATAGGGGGTCAAAGCTTGAATAGTGAATTAAAAGCAAATAAATCTGTCAAGAATGGGTGACCCCGATGTATTGCATTGCTAATCATCTTTGCGCGCCAGAGACATATTATTAAAGTAACCGTCAATGACCCTCGGGGCATCTATTTGAAGGATTTCCGCATATGATCTTAAAAAATTGTTTAGATAAACGTCGGCAGGAAGACTCTCAAACTGATTATCTTCAATCGTCCTTAATACCGCAACACTGATCTTGGTAATCAGATATATTTCGAAAATTTCGATACCTAAGGCTTTTCTCAGCCTTTTTAGATCGTCTCCGGAGATCAGATCTTTTCCAAGGACCTCTTTTAAAAGCGCTTTGACTTCTTTTTCCGCTGATTTTTTTCTAATCCTGTTCGCTAAATCGTCAGCGCTTAAAGAATTCTTGTCATTAAAAAGGGGGATCGGCTTATTTTGAGTTTTGTTGGCTAAGATGGAAGCGTCCACCTGACCGGTATCAACAAGCATCCGGTCGTAGCCGGCTCTTTTGTCTTCATCTACAAGGGTAAAAAAAGCTTTTTCAATGGCTTTCAACAGATGAACCCGTTCGTCATCGGAGAAAAGAGAGTAGGTTGCAAGTGAACCTTCTCCATAAATTTCCAGCGCATCTTTGTAGGCTCGCTTGATCTCGATGAAGGATGCATTCGCCGGAATTTTTAAAATTTGGTAATAATTCAGCCCTTCGAAGCTTTTCATCCTATTTGGGTAAACACCGAAGCCGGCGCCTTGTTTTTGGTTATCACAGCTGCAATTTTTTTCAGATCTATTGAGGTTGTTGTGTAAGGATATTTATGAATGTAGAGTTTTCTTGAAAAGACCGACTCCGCGACCCGCTCATCATAGCTGATATTTCCCAGGAATTGAAAGGTAGAATAAAAATGCCGGTTGCAAACGGTCGCAATCTTTTGGCCGAGGGTTGGATAAATATTTTTACGAAACTGATTCAAAATAAGTTTAAAGTTAAATTCGCTGAGTTTTTCTCTGAGAAACAGCTCTCTGTCAGGATCATGTTTTAGTACGATATCGATGATATCGCGTGACTGCTGGGCGGCATTATCTGTCGGATTTGGATTGAAAACGGCATCTTTGACCGCCGCATTAAAAGCATGCCGTTTGATGATCCTTTTTAATTTTCTTAAATAAGTTGCCCGGATAAAACGGAAGGCATTTTCGATTGACGTGGGCTCCGGAACACAAATAAATATCCCATCATGGGAGGTTAAGAAAAAATCCAGGGTGTTGAAATTTGTCCCAGCTCCCAGGTCCAGGATAACATAATCAAAAGGCAGCTTCCTGACCGCTTTTATTATTTTCAGCTTCTGGGCGTAGACAAGATTCGAGATTTCCATGGAGCAATGCAAAGAACTGATAAAAAAAAGATTCGGGATATTGGTGGGGGCGGCTAGATTTTCAAATTTTTCGATTGATTTATTTAAAAAGCTGTTGATTCCGATTTTCGGATTTTCAACCCCCAAGAACGTATGAAGATTTGATGCCCCCAGATCCAGATCAACCAGCACAACCTGATGGCCCTGTTTGGCAATTGATGCCCCAAGGTTGGCCGCGACAAAACTTTTGCCGACACCGCCTTTACCACCGCCTATGGGATATATTTCCGACATTTTAATTTTTGCTGGTGTTTGTTAGGTAATCTGTTTTTGGGAAAGCATCACCCTTTGAAGAGTGCGCCCACTACAATATATATATGTTTGCCTGCTTTGCCTGAGAATGCAAGCAAATAATTATTGCGTCACCTATGCGGATTTCTTCCTTTTTGTTCAATCCGCCTTCCGAAATCAAATGAATCCGTGTTGATGCGAGTTCCATCCGAAAAAAAAGGGGGGGTCAAAGCTTGACGGGCTGTTGCCCAAATCAAATTTTACTGACAGCTCCCGCCGCAGATTAAATTGATGACATTACGGTTTATGTTTTTTTAACTAGAAAATCTTCATAAACGCTTAAATAATGCTTGTTTAGCATGATGGAAACTGCTAAAGTACCGGTAAATAAAACTCTATCGGAGTAATATAGTATCTTAAATAGCTCTTTTAAATGGTTTGTCAACCGTATCATCCTATGGCTTTTTCTTCTGCATGGCCTGATGCTCGGCAGCCAGCTCCTTTAGCAAATCCTGCACGGTCCAGGTTTCCGAAGTCGGGGTCAAGGTGGCCCAGAGGGGAGGTTTCATTCCGGCCTGGCGGCTGCCGGACATCAGTAGGTGTAATTCGTTCTGGGTGACGCCTGACATAATGACGGCCCGTGGCAGCTCTGATCCAATTTCCCAGCCCGTATTATCCTCGAGAGCCAGTATTTCAGAAATTAGGCTGCCGCCGTGTGCCGCTGTCACCCAGACCTTTGGCATTTCAGACAAACCGATTATTTCTAAAAGCTTGACGAATTTTGGCTGGGCTTCTGAAGAAAACCCGCAAATCAGAAGCTTGCGGGGACCGTACATCGGTTTGTCCGACGGTGACACTTTTTCGAATCCGGCATCGCTCATGTCAATTCCTCCCTAATTGAGCGCCAGGCGCTCAATTTGTATCTTAATTGTTATTTTTTTGAATTGTGTGGCAAAACTTTTTATCCTTTTTGGTTCCGGCTTGTCAGGGTTAGTCGTTAATAGTTATTTGTTATTGGAGGTTGGAATTTTTTCAATTTTGAAATTCTGAAATTGATAACATCCAAAACGCGATATCGCTATTCAACCATTGGTTTCAAACGACTTTCGATGTGAACGGGATTGTCGATCAGGTTTTGGGTCAGCATGATTTGTTCGGTTTGTTTCCAGGCGGCAACATCAATCCGACCGAATTCAAACTGGGCAGTCGGCAGCATAAGGATGCGGGTGGCCGGAAGCTGCCGGCGTACAATTTCTTCCGGGGTTTCCCGATTATACTTCAGCACAATTTCAATCGCCTTTTCCTTGTTTTCCGGATCCAAAGCCTCCGTCCAGCTTTGCATCAAGGCCTGCATAAAGCGCTTGACGGTTTGCGGACGCTCTTCCAGCATTTTTTTTGTGGTTACCACGGAATTGGCCACGAATTGAATCCCCAACCTGCTGGGACTCATCAGGTCGAACGGCTCTCCTGCTTTACGGAGCTTAGCGCCAATAATGGGTGCCTGCGCATTGCGGTAAAGGGGCCAGAGATCGACTTCGCCCTTGTAAAAAGGGGTATAATCATACCGTACACTGAAGAGATTCACTTCTTTTTCGGAGATATTATATTTTGCCAGCAGGGCGCGCATAATGGTTTCATCATTGCCGCCATAGGTGATGCCGATGGTCTTGCCTTTGAGATCCTGGGGTGTTTTCAATACGGTTCGATCCGGCCGGTAGATCCAATGCAGGGGATTGATTTGAAAGAGCTGTGCCAGAACCACGATCGGTGACCCTTTGGAAACCGCCCGGATGACCTGATCCGCCGAGGCTACACCAAATTGAGCGTGGCCGATTTCCAGCTCCTTGATGGCATCCTTTTCAGGCCCGCCCGGCTTGACGGTAACTTTTAGACCGTTTCTTTCAAAATTACCCTGGGCAACGGCCCACAGGTCCCCGACGACGCTGATATTAAACAACCATTTGAGCCGATAATTGACTTCCTCCAACTGCTGCCCCTTCTCGCTGCAAGCGGTGAAGGAAAGAAAGAAAAGCGTTGCCGATATCAGGACAAATTTTATTCTCAGTCGTTGTCTCATAATGGCCATCTCTTTTTGTATTATTTAAAATCATTATCAGACTATCAGCTCTTACGTATTTTGCAGACGTCGCTGGATCACCCGCCCCAGCCCCTCCAGGCATACCAGATACAGGGATGTGCATATACCGATTAAAAACAGGGCCACTAGAATTTTGGCCAGATCACTTTGGTAAAGCGCCATACGGATACTGTGACCGATGCCCGCATTGGCGGCAATAAATTCCGCGACAATGGTTCCCACCATGGCCAGGGTGCCGCTTCCCACAATGACGGTGGTGATTTTGTTGATGTTTTCAAATGCCCGGATTTTGACCTGCAAGCGCCAGTTCATCCTCAAGGTGGATTCATAAAAATGTTCGATCTCAGTCACGGGTTCAGACAAAATGCCGATAAACGACAGCAGCAGGGGGAAATAGCAAATCATGGCCGTGATCAACAGCCGGGAAGAGAGCCCGTCTCCCAGCAGGATGAAAATGATGGGCGCCACAGCGACGATGGGATAGGATTGAATATTGTAGGCGGCCACCCGAATGAAAGAGCCGATCCAGAGAGTCAGGCGCCCGATGATGCCGATAATGGTTGCCAGAAAAATGGATAGAATGTGACCGAGGACGGCAACAGACAGGGTATCGATCACATTGAAAAAATATCGAATAAAAACACTTTCGCCGGTGTGCCAGATTTCCATCGGGCCGGGGATGACATAGTCGGAGAGGTTCAGAACATACTTGACCATAAAAAGAGTCATGATCCCCAACAAATAGATGATAAAGAATTGATAAATGCGTCTATGCAGCATTAACAATCTCCAGCATGGTCTGCTCAAGGTCTTTTTTTATAAGAGCCTTTCCGTCTGTATGGTCCCGGCCCTGAAGCGATATGGTTTGCGGACTTCTATGATGCCCGCGAAGAACCAGAATCTGCCGGCAGAATTTAGCCACTTCCACCACACTGTGCGTAATGTAAAGGAAACACCGGTCAGGGAATAAATTTTTCATTGTGAGGATTATTTTTTCTTTGGTGACTTCATCCACATTGGCCAGGCTCTCGTCCATGACCAGAAGGTCGAAATCCTGCAAGAGATAGCGGGCAAGATTGGTGCGGTTTTGCTGACCCAGGGAGAGCCGGGCAAAGCGTGACTGCATGCAGGCTTCTAGGCCGAATGCGGTTACCAGTTCGTCGATTTTATCTTTGCCGGATTCCGGCGTGGTGGCTTGAAGATGTTCCCGTACACTTGACCATCCCGGCAGCCTTTCAAGATTGTAGGTGTATAATATACGGTGAATTTCGGATGTTAAGATTTCACCGCCAAAGCCTTTGATCTCTCCGGTCATCATTTTGGCCAGGGTGGTTTTACCGACGCCTGACGGGCCGAACAGGGCATGAAAACCTGGTGTGGAGATTCTACAGGTTAGATTTTTGAATACTTCGTTGATGGAGTCGGGATATTTGTAGCTTATGTCCTTGAATTCGAGCAGCATTTGTAAAGACGTATATCGAAATCGCAGTATTCAGTCAAGCTAAGCTGGTCACTTGTCACTGGCCTCTGGTTACTGGTCACTGGTTGCTGGCCTCTGGTTACTGGTCACTGGTCGTCGGCGACTGGTTACTGGTCACTGGTCTCTGTGATACAAAAGGGCACATGGCGCAAGGCTCAAGGCATAAAGCAATAAAAGGATGACATCATAATTTAACCTATATTGGGTTCGCTTCGTTAAATCAAGGTGAATAGATGGGTACTTTTTACTCGATCCATGGAATTTAGCGTATCGTGCTGGATATTTTTTATACACTTTTTGGTCTTGAATCCTCAGGGTATTTCCGGTTTCGAATTTTTTAATTTTTAATTTAGATAATATACCCATTATTATCAAATGGTTACTATCCGATTCAATTTATAGACGACGTGTTGGCACGCTGCTTGTAATAAACAAATTACAAAATCACAAATCGTGATTACCATTTCATTATCCTCAATTTTATTGAGAACCAAAGGAGAAGAAAAATGAACCAAACGTATAAAAATTGGAAAATTATGTTGACCGCTGCTTTTTTTACTATCGTTTTTGCGACCGCTGCCTCTGCGGACATGGGACGGGGTTACGGCAACCGTGGACAGATGCACCAGGGGACGGGCTGGCATCATGGCGGGTATGGCGCTTCCGGATGGGGAGCTTTCGACAAGTTGAGCGAAGAAGATAGCAAGAAGCTGGAAGAAGAGCGTAAAGCCTTTTTTAAGGACACCAAAGATCTTCGCCGGGAAGTCTATCAGAAGCGTCTCGAGTTAGCCAGTGAGATGGCCAGGCAAAACCCGGACGCCGCCAGAGCTGCCACCATACAAAAAGAAATTTCCGATACCAAAGCCCAACTGGCCCAAAAGCGCCTGGACCATATCTTCCGGGTTCGAAAGATCAACCCGGATCTGGGAATGGGATTTTTGGGCGGTGGCCACATGAACCACGGTATGATGCACCCCGGAATGATGGGGCGAGGCGGATATGGCTACCAGGGAAATCCCGACTGTCCCTATGGCGGTCCTGGTGGCGGTTACGGCAGAGGTCGGGGAATGATGGGTCCTGGAGGGCGGGGTCGTGATGATTCCCGTCAATACCACAAGGGGCCGGGGTCCATGGCTGAGTAACAGGGCCGCGTCATTAAATAGATAACTAACTGAAATAAAGAAATTTATCCATTTAACCGGGTTTTATAATTTTGAAATTTCAAGCACCAAAGATTTAGGTGTCAGGTGTCAGGTGTCAGGTTTCAGTGTTCAGGTTTCAGCTTCTATGTTTCTTTTTCGTCGTATGAAACTTTAGGTGGCCGGAACAGTGAAAAGATTGAACGTCGAACATCGAACGTCCAACATCGAACGCCGAATATTGATGACGCTACGCTTTATCTATTTTAAAACAAGCGAACCGCATAATATCGAATATCGAACCGCAGCCTGCGACGAGCTCAGCCGTGTCGAATGCCGAAGGGTGGTTTCGCTCGCGTAGCGCAGGCGCTTGCGCTACGCGAGCGATACCACAAATCTTTCCGCCGCAGGCGGATCAATATTCAATCCCGGCTTGTCCGGGTTGGGATTTATGAGGTAAACAAAATGAAATACATTAAATCATTAACGACAGGAATAATAACCGCCATGGCCCTATCCATTGTCTTCTTTTCATCAACCGAAGCCCTGGCCCAATGGGGCAATAATCAGAGCTGGCACATGGGCCCCGGCATGATGGGGGGATGGGGCATGGGGTGGTTTGGAGGTATTTTTATGATGATTTTCTGGGTTCTTATTCTGGTGGGATTGATTTTTCTCATCAAATGGTTGATCCAGTCCACGAACCGGGCCAAATCTGATGCCGGGTACGGCAACCGTGCACTGGAGATTCTTAATGAGCGTTACGCCCGCGGCGAAATCGAAAAGGTTGAATTTGAAACAATGAAATTAGATTTGTCGAAATAGGACACGGGTAGGCGTTCACGGGTTCAACGGTTACGAACACAGATAAATATGTTTTATCCAAATCTGGTATCGTTATTTTTCAGGGCGGAGTAATTAAGAGGATGAGTATGATTAACCGACGTCAGTTTTTAAAATTAACCGGTGCCGGGGCAGCAGGCTTTTTAACGGGCGGGATTAGTTCGCTGGTTGACAAAGAAAAGGCTTATGCGGCCGGACAAGCGGATAGTGGATTTACCCCCGATCTGGAAATTGCCCTTAAAGCGACTCCGGCGAAGATCCCAATACTGCCGGGCGATCCCACCGGCGTGTGGCGCTATCAGGGACAGGTTTTGAAAGGAGACCGGGCAAGCCTGGTAAATCTTGAGAGAAGCTTTCTGGGACCTGTCATCCGGACCCACAGGGGACAGAAAGTCCGCATCCGTTTCACCAACGATATTGCCGATAAAACCATTGTCCACTGGCACGGATTGCACGTGCCGGCCGATATGGACGGGCATCCGCGATTGGTAATACCCAAAGGTGAAACCTATGTTTATGAATTCGAGATTCGCAACCGGGCCGGGACTTACTGGTACCATCCCCATCCCCACGGGCTGACCGGTCCCCAGGTATACGGCGGTCTGGCCGGGCTTTTTCTGGTTTCTGATGACGAAGAAAAAGCTGCCGGGCTGCCCTCCGGTGAATATGACATCCCACTGGTTTTGCAGGATCGCGCCTTTGACAGGAGCAATCAATTGATATACCTGTCCGGCAACCATATGGAGCAGATGAACGGATTTTTAGGCGACTGGATCCTGGTTAACGGGCATCCGGACTTTAGCCTGCCGGTGGCCACCCGGGCCTACCGGCTGCGCCTTCTCAACGGTTCTAATTCGCGGATATACAGACTGGCCTGGCAAGACGGCAAACCATTGACCGTCATCGGCACCGACGGGGGGTTGCTGGAAAAACCGGTTCAGCGCCGTTATGTCATGCTGGGCCCGGGGGAAAGACTGGAGCTGTGGGCCGACTTCAGCAGCTATGCGGTTGGTTCGGAGACGGCGCTTGTGAGCCTGCCCTTCGAGGGGGGGATGATAGGCGGCGGTCGCATGGGGCGCGGCATGATGGGCGGCGGTGGCTATGTGCTTCCCAACGGCTCGCAATTCCCGGTTTTCAAAGTCAAGGTCAATCGCCGGGAAAAAGCAATTTTAACCCTGCCGCAACAGCTCTCCACTATTAAGCGTTATGATCCGGCGGACGCCGTGAACCGGCAATACCCGAAACGATTTCATCTGGTTATGCGCCATATGACCTGGACCATCAACGGCCGGACATTTCAAATGGAGGCCACGGCCCCCGAAGAACGGGTGAAAATGGACAGCATGGAGGTCTGGGAATTCATCAATGAAGGCGGGGGCGGAATGGGCATGATGGGGGGGATGAATATGCCCCATCCCATCCACCTGCACGGCAAGCAATTCCAGGTCCTCCAGCGCAGCGGTGTCAGGCACGAAGGTTATGTGGACGAAGGCTGGAAGGATACGGTGCTGCTGATGCCCGGCGAACGCATTAAGATCCTGGTAAAGTTCGGCGACTATCCGGGCTTGTTCCTTTATCACTGCCACAACCTGGAGCACGAGGACATGGGCATGATGCGCAATTATCTGGTGGAGGGTTCACCGGCTTCGGTTTAAACCGGGAGGCTTTTGCCGATGACAAAAGGATGATCCAGGCCGGGTCGATCGTGTTCATAACAGGCGCATGACACCATATTTCAAAACTGTAAACCCCTTTAGAATTCCAGCCAGTTACCTACTCAACTAATTAACCACATAACAATATCTGAAATTATGACTGTTTTTTCTTGACAAAGGCAGCGGCTTATTTTATTAATTCAATTAATCAACTATTCAATTAATATACATAATACTATGAACGAAGAGAGTGCGATGAAAAATCCAAACCGATTTCTTAATGTGACGAAAAACCCAAACCGGCTTTTTAAGGATGCCATCTATGAGCAGTTTTCCCGTATCGGCAAGGCTGTTTCCAGTCCCAAGCGATTGGAACTGCTGGACCTCCTATGCCAGGGGGAGCGAACGGTCGAGGTTCTGGCCAAAGAATCCGGCCTGGCTGTCGCCAATGCCTCCCAGCACCTGCAGGTTTTGCGGGCCGCGCGCCTGGTGGAAACCGAAAAAGCGGGATTGTTTGTGGTTTACCGCCTGGCAGATCAGGCCGTCTGTGAATTTTTCCGCACCATGCGCGTCCTTGCCGAGAGTAGACTGGCAGAAGTTGAGCAGATCAAGCGTCGCTTCCTGGAGGGAAGGGAGGGGATGGAACCGGTTGATCGGGATGAGCTTTTGGAACTCGTCCGGGAAAAAGCGGTGACCGTCCTGGACGTCCGACCGATCGAGGAGTACAACGCCGCACATATTCCCGGAGCCTTATCCATCCCCCTTAAAGAGTTGAAGCTGCATTTGGCCGAGCTGCCCCGGGACCAGGAAATCGTGGCTTACTGCCGGGGGCCATTCTGCGTTCTTTCGGTTCAGGCCGTTGAAATATTACGGGCCCAGGGTTTTAATGCGGTGCGTCTTGAAGAAGGAATCCAGGACTTGCGGGCCATGGGATTTCCGATCGTCGAGGGCCAAACGGCTGGATGATAGCGCCAATGGGAACTTGATCTTATTTCGGATTAACTGCATGGGAGCACATAAATGAAAAATGCAGGCAAAACGCTTTTGGCTCTGGTGGCAATCGCAGCCACTTTAGGTGCCCTCTGGTACTCAAACCGCGTGGTTATTCCCCAAAAGGCCACCTGGCAAGACGTGCTCAATGAAGCTGGGAAAGGCGGTTACCAAATCATCGAAACCGATGAATTATGGCAGCGCTATCAGGCGGACCCGGAAAATCTGCTTATGGTGGACACCCGCCAGGAGTGGGAATACAGAACCGGCCACATTAAAGGCGCCTTAAATTTTCCCATGGAGCCGACCGGGTGGGCCCGCTGGCGCAAAAATGGCGCTCTGGCAAAATTTTTAGGACCCGACAAAAACCACTTGATTGTCTTTTACTGAGCAGGGCTGGCATGAGTCCGCAGTGACTCGGCGGCCCGGGTGGCCGTAAATCTTGGTTATAAAAACGTCTACCGTGATCCCCTGGGTTATCCGCAATGGCATGCCAAAGGTCTGCCCGTGGACACCTCCCCGGCAGGACTCGCTGAAATGGCCCCGGAGGCTGAAACATCTAAACCTCTCCAGGGCTGGGCCGTAATTTGGACGCTTCTGGGTATCTTTGCCGGCGGCATTGCCCTTAACCTGACACCATGCGTCTATCCGTTGATTCCGATCACGGTTTCTTATTTTGGCGATAAAACCGGTCAGAGCCAGGGGAAATTGTTGATTCACGGTATCTGCTACATCGGTGGCCTGTCGGTCACCAACTCTCTGCTGGGCGTAACTGCTG
>PVMK01125305.1_pt1 | contig 19641 bp, 16 predicted proteins | sample 1853481 | NCBI WGS metagenome assembly PVMK01 (sample SAMN08533507, study PRJNA380276) | Marine sediment metagenome, whole genome shotgun sequencing project. | reverse complement strand
CGTCTGGGTCCCAAACCGCTCCTAATCCGAGCCCAGTCTTATTCGGGCTCAACCGTAGTTCTGTCCAAAAAAGACCAAGATATGCTGACATCCCACTACCGCAACGGGATAGCTCTTAAAGGCGCCCTCCTTCTTAGCGGCGATGATCTTGATAAAAAAAATGTCCCGCGACAGGATACTTTCTTTCTTAATCAAATTGAAAAAGATAAAAGTATTCTGAAAAAACTTTCCCCGCCCCCGATACCGGGCGATGCTTCCCCATGGGATTACTAGCAAGTCCGATAGCCAATATGTGCTAACTCACGGCACAAATCTCGTAATCGACACAAAAAAAGAGCAAATATCAACCCAATACCTGCTCTTTTTTATTTGCAGCTGTATTCACTATCTATCGGAACTGTTGTGCCCCGATGCTACTGAGGCCGTTTTCGTTTTGACTTTCTTTTTGGAATCACCGGAAGCAACATTTTCATTCAGAAATCTTGCTCTGATTGGTTATAATTCCGTTTTTTAATATAAAAAATGAAAATAATTAAGTCAGATCATTTGAGCCTAAATCAGCCCATATTTTTTCATTTTTTGATACAGAGTTCGGCGAGGGATATTCAGCAACTCGGTCGCCTTATTGCGATTCCAATTGGATTTGTTCAGTGTTTCTTCGAGAAGAGCCTTTTCGAAAGACGCCACTTTTTGTCGAAAATTGGAGGCAGAAGGATCCAGTGTGATTTTCGTTTCCCGAAGTGTTCTGTTGGTTAATCCTTCGGTAGACTGATGATTTTCCAGAAAGTCGAAATTATCTATGGTAAGATAACGCTGCAAGGCATTTTGAAGTTCTCTGATGTTTCCGGGCCAATGGTAATTGTAAAGCGCCTCTAAGTATTTCACTGGGATGACCTGGGGTGGCTTCCCCTTTGTAAAGATTGAGAGGAAATGATCGATAAGCAGCGGAATATCTTCTTTGCGCTCTCTTAAAGGCGGAAGGGTGATGGGAACAATATGGATTCGGTAAAAAAAGTCTTCCCGCATGGTTCCTTTTTTTACGGCTTCGACCATATTTTTGTTGGTGGCGCCAATAATCCGAAAATCCGAATGGCATATCTCATTGGTCCCTACGGGTGAATATCCCCCCCCCTCGATAGCTCTCAATAACTTGCTCTGCAGCCCCAGATCAATGTCACCTACTTCATCCAGAAATAGATCGCCATTATCAGCCTTTTCTAGAAAGCCAGGTTTGTCGGTATAGGCGCCGGTAAAAGCACCTTTTTTATGGCCAAAAAACGAGCTTTCCAGTAAAGATTCCGGAATTGCCTGACAATTAACGGGCACAAAAGCCATTTCGGAACGACGGCTCATGTTGTGAATGGCGTTGGCGACCAGTTCCTTTCCCGTGCCCGATTCACCGTAGATGATAACGTTTGCATCGGAACTTGCTGCACGGATAATCAATTCATACACTTTCTGCATGGCTGAGCTTTTACCGATAATATCGCCAAATCTGAAGCGATCTTTGATGCTAGACCGCAATTTGATGTTTTCCTTATAAAGATTTTCAGCATGCTCGTAGGTCGCTATTTCATTGAGCTTTCTTTCGTGGATATCCCTCAAAGTGCAGAGAATTGCAGATTTGCCATCCCATTTAATCGGTGAATTGTACCCTTCAACCCAAAATTCACGCCCCTCCTTGGAAAGGCATATCCCTTGAAATATTTCCATCATGTGGCCGTTCTTCTGATAACTATCATCGAGTGCTTCGAATTGTTCTTTGATTTTTCGATAATTTTCTCTGAATTCGTCCGATATCAAGTCGAAAACGTTCTTCCCAATTAAGTGACTTTTGTCGGAATATTCGAACATGAAAAGAAATGCATCATTGACAAAAAGTAGTTTGTCGTCCTGAACTAGCATAATCCCGTCCGCAACGTGTTTGGCGAGGGATCGATACCTTTCTTCGCTTTCCCTGCGCATCTTCTCTGCATCTTTTCGCCCCTCTATTTCTTTGTTCAGCAGGACGTTTGCCGCCTTTAGGTCGGCCGTACGTTTCTCAACCCGTTGCTCCAATTCTTCATTGAGTTCGCGAACATTATCTTCCGCTTGACGACGTTCAGCAATTTCCTCTATCAGCCGGTCATTATTTTTTTTTAACTTCCTTTGCATCATGCGAAGGGATAGGTGAGTCCTAACCCGAGCCAATATTTCATCTGGTTGAAACGGCTTGGTGATGAAATCGACTCCCCCGGCTTCAAATCCTTTTATTTTTTCCTTTGTAGCCGTCAGAGCTGTCATAAATATTACAGGAATATCTCTAGTGGCTTCATCTTTTTTAAAACGGTTGCATATCTCAAACCCATCTACTCCTGGCATTAGCACATCCAATAAAATAAGGCCGGGCCGGGCATAACGCGCTTTTTGGAGCCCGCTTTCACCGTCGCGGGCAACCAGCACTTGAAGTCCATCGTCTTCCAGAGAAGCCGATATTACGCCAAGATTGGCAGGATCGTCATCGATTATCAGGATAGTACGCTCTTCCTGATCATGATTTTTTAAAAGAGTGCTCACTGTTCTTCCCCTTATAGGCTTTGACCAAGGCTAGGATTTTTTTCTCCTCAAACCGTTCGGCAAGATTGCGCAGTTTGCGAGTAAACGGACCGTATTCTTTTCCCATGTTATCGATATTTTTCGCCCAATTAAGAATACCTCGCATATTTCCACGCATTGCCAGGTCAAACAAGGTTTCTATCTCCGATACAGGCACAGGTTTCAATACAGGTTCCGCCCTGCATTCGGCCAGATCATCATTCTTTGCCTCCTCATAAATCCATTCCAAATTCAGATGTTCTTCTATAATCGCCGCCAGCTTAGGCCAGCTAATTGGTTTGGGCAGAAAACCATCATAACCCATATCCCTGGTCAACGCTTGATCCTTTTCCGAAACACTAGCAGATACGGCGATGACGGTCACCGGTTTACGTCCCGTCATACGGTTTATCTGCTTCACGGCTTCAAGACCGTCCATTACAGGCATCCAGCGGTCCATCAGGATGAGATCAAAGCGCGTTTCCTTCACCAATTGGACTGCCTGTAAACCGTTGGTCGCTTCAATGACCTCGAATCCCACCGGTTCGAGCAGGTCAACCAATACGTCGCGGTTGGAAGAGATATCATCAACCACCAACACCTTCTGCTGAGCTCCCTTGTAGCCTTTGATGGCCCGGTCTGAAGGCCGGACGGCTTCTTCGGCCAACTCGGTCACCGGCAGAGCAATTTCAAACCAGAAGAGGCTGCCCCGACCAACTTGGCTTTCGACGCGCAGGTTACCGCCCATTACCTGCACCAATTGGTGGCTGATGGCCAGTCCCAGGCCGGTTCCTTCGTTACTGTAAACCTTTTTCCTAACCTGCTCGAAGGGTTCAAAGATGCGCTCGAACTGTTCTGAAGAGATTCCGATGCCTGTATCCTCGACCTCAAAGCGAAGCAGGGCACGTGGCTCCAGAGGTTGGGGATTCGTTGGTTCGAGAGCGTCCATACTTTTGATGCTCAGGGTCACGTGACCGATTTCGGTGTACTTGATGGCATTGTCCAACAGATTGAGTAAAATTTGGCGAAGGCGAGTCTCATCAGTAAGCAGGAAGGGGGGGATGGTATCGGGCCTTTCGAAATTGACGGCAAGACCTTTGGCTTCAGCCCGCGAACAGGTAACCGCGGCGATGTTTTCTATGAAACTCGGGAAATGAATAGGGGTAAGCTGGAGTTCAACTCGGCCGGATTCAATTCTGGCAATGTCCAGAATGTCGTTTACCAGTGTCAAAAGATGCTCGCCGCTGCTGTGGATAGTATGAAGTCGTTCTTTTTGCTTTTCCGATAAATTTTTCTGCCTTTTGAGAATCTGGGCATACCCTAATATAGCGTTCAGTGGCGTGCGCAACTCGTGGCTCATACTGGCCATAAATTCGCTTTTGGCTCGGCTGGCGGCTTCGGCTTGATCCTTGGCAATAATTAATTCGGTGGTTCTTTCTATAACTTTGGCTTCAAGGTCGTCATGAGCTTTTTGTAGCATCTCTTCGGTCCGTCTACGTTCGGTGATGTCTGTCAGAATACCTTCAAGGCATATCAAACGACCATCTTTGTTTCGAACGGCCCTCGCGTTGAGAGAAACCCAAATCACATTCATGTCCTTCTTATACAACTGGACTTCAAAGCTTGAAACAGTATCGTTCTTTTCAAATTGCTTTAAAAGCTCATCCCGACGAGTATGATCAACGTACATCTGTTTTCCAATATCGGAGATGCTCTTTACCAAATCGCCGGCCCCGTCATATCCTAAGATAAAAGCCATGGAAGGATTGGCATTGAGGATCCGGCCGTCCGGGGCTGTTTGATAAATACCCTCCACAGCGTTTTCGAAAATACCGCGATACTTTTCTTCGGCCTCTTTGAGTTCTTTCAATTGTTCCTTGAGCTTGTCGGTCATTTCATTAAACGACTTAGAAAGCTGTCCAATCTCATCACTACCTTTAATATGAATCGTTTTGTCCAGATTACCTTTCCGGATCTCGTTAGCTACCCTCGTCAATTTTTTAATTGGCAACACCGCAGAGATCCAAATGACAGAGATCACAATAGTAAATAAAAGAATGCTTACGCCGATTGCACCGAAAATGAAGTTTATGCGAAATTGCGGTAGCATTTCTAAAATTTTATGTTTGGGTACAACAATGGCAAAGTACCAATCAAGAATATTCAATTTGTACGAAAATATGTAATAGATATTTCCTTGCTTGTTAAACTGGCGAAGGTCCAATCTGTTACTTACAGCTCTATTTTCGATAATTTCGGCGATGGCCTGTGTTAGTTCCCTGTCTCCCAATTCAGAACTACTGAGTAATGCTCCCATTTCCGCAACTTCTAAGAGTTTATTTAAATATTCAGGATGGACGATAATGTTTTTTTCGGCATCAAAGATAAATCCATAACCGGAGTTGAAGTACTTTTTATCCAAAATTTCTGAATAAATATCGTCGAGAATAACATCGTGTCCTACAATGCCGAGAAATTTCCTGTCGATGTAGATGGGAGTAACGAGGCTGGTCATCCAATGCTTCCATATGGAATCGTAATAGGGTTTGGTCCATTTGGCCTTGCCGTCCGGGCTATGTTTAGGGTCGGCAATATAGTAAAAGATATCTTGATTGAAATCGTGGTTTGCCTCTATCTGCAGAGCCCAGTCTTTCTCGTAAATGCGAATAAGTTGGTGTCTAGTGATCAAATACATATTGAACACATTCGGTTTAATTCCTTTAGCATAATTTTCGAATTTTTCCTCGGTTGCAAGGATGATATGTCGAATCTCCTCGTTCCATTCACTCCGATTGGATAGAAAAACGCCGGAAATATCGTAATCGGGATAAGCGGCAAGATTGGTTCGAAGTGCGCCGTCAATATAATGAAATTTTTGATAAAATTCCGCTTTTTTATTTGATTTCAGCGGGCTATGAAGCCACTTCTGTATTATTTTCTCAGATTTTTGCCCCAAGGCTTCCAACCGTTTGAAATGATCATCGATGTCTTTCGCTTCATCAACCGTCAGAATAATGATAGAATCTTCCATGTTTTCAACTATCTGGGCTACAAGAATTCGCTCTGCGATAAGACCGACTATGAGAAAAAAACAGAAAAAAACCGGGGCGAACACGTAAACCACTTTCTTGATCAAGCTCAGATTGTCCCAGACGAAGGTGACTTTATGTAGAAGGTTCTGCCATATTTTTTTTTGATTTAGCGCCATTGTCCCCTTACAAAGAAGATAAGAATTGTCACAAAAAGCTGTAGAAAATGTTGTGTTTGGTATGATTGATAATATGCCAATTCTGTGCCAGAGTTTTTCTGTGCCAAATGGGAAACAATCCGAAAATTGAATCATTGCGGCTACAAAGAATGTATGGCTAAACTTTGCCTAATACCATATCGGATAATGGTTCGAAAATGTACCCAAATAGATTTGATTTAGATTCTTTGCCAAGCGGTTTATCATAAAATGGGAAACAGGTCAATACATGCCCAAATCAACTTATTATTGCCCAATTCCATTTTGCTACGCAATTTCAGCGGGTAAGCTTCTTGTGTATGATGTTTATGGGCAAAAAGTTGCACATTTCAAAATTTCGCTTCCTAAATAAAGATTCCCCCTGCAAGTAGATGGGTTGTCAAAGATGTAAAATTTATAGTTTATAATTGGGGGTATAAGTAGTTTCCTACAAACGCCTCATCCGCTTGTTTACCCCACCGTAGGCACGTTTGACGTTAAAAGATAAAAATAAACAATTGCTTAGAATTATTCAGTTTATTTAAGCCTCCTTTTACCTTAAATAACCTGTTTGATTTCTGGCACATGTATTGCAGATGAATAGGGTTCAATTAATTATTTGACCCAAATTTTTAATGATTATTTCAGGCGTTTTCCTTTCTCTCTTTTTATCGAATCAATTCAGATTATAAAGTTGACCTTTTGCGATTGATTTGATTTAAAGCAGGACTGATATAGCGGTTCGATGTACCTGTTGGAGATAGGCGAAGCCGGAGAGGGCGGACGGATGGGAAAGGTAGATGGAAGGGTTGCAATCGTCACAGGGGCGGCGATGGGCAACGGAGAAGGGATAGCGAGGATATTGGCTCAACACGGGGCTCACGTGGTGCTTTGGGATATTTCGGAAAAAGTATTTGACACAGCCGATTCTCTGAAATCAAAGGGCTATAAATCGACCCCGGCCAAAGTGGACGTAACCAACTTAGAAGCGTGCCAAAAGGCAGCCGACAGTGTCATAACCAAACAGGGAAGATTGACATTTTATGCAATAACGCCGGAGTGATTCGACTGGTGAATTTCCTTGACATGAGTGATGAAATCAGGGACTTCCATTTTGATGTCAATATAAAAGGGGTGTGGAATTGCACCAAGGCAGTTTTGCCTAATATGGTACGGAAAAGTATGGAAAAATTGTCATCATGTCTTCGGTTACCGGTCCTATGGTAGCGGATGAAGGCGAAACCGCCTATGCCACAACGAAGGCAGCGCTTTGGGGTTTTACCAAGGCACTTGCCCGTGAAGTGGCAAAACACGGAATAACCGTCAACGCCATCTGTCCCGGGTACATCCTTACGCCGATGGCCGAGCAAATAGCTAAAGAATCCGATCCGGAGAATCCCGGTGCGGTCATAGAGGGGATCGCAAGCGGAGTGCCGCTTGGAAGACTGGGAAATAAGCTGGAAATCGGTGAGTTGGCAGCGTTTCTTTGCTCTGACGAATCTACGTACATAACGGGCACCCAGGTTGTCATAGACGGAGGGAGTACGCTGCCGGAAACAGTATCTGTTAGAGTATGAAACAGATTACAGTTGGGTGTATATAATTTTTTCAATAGCCTGTCTCCAAATAAAATATAAAACTGCCGTTGGTTAGACGGGCAAGTGGCGCAATTGGCCGGGGAGGTTCAGAGAAATGAGAGAAAAAAGTCCAGGGTTCCTGCTAGCGTTGCCGAGCATTATAGTTCTGTTCCTATGTTTTATTGTTCCGCTATTACTGGTTGTGCTCTATTCCTTTCAGCAACCGTATTCATTTGAAATCTCGACAGACTTTAGCCTCCTTAATTTTATAGATTTTTTTGGAGAGGAATACTATTCGTCACTTGGATGGTCGGTCCTGCTGGCCTTTTTAAACACCGTCATCCTCTTTCTGGTATGCTACCCATGTGCCTATGGCATGGCCAAAGTGTTCCCCAAATCATCCATATGGATCACCCTTCTATTAGTTATGCCGATTTTTGTCACGAGTAATATCCGGCTATTTGGCTGGACCCTGATCCTGTTAAAGGGAGGGTATCTGAGTTATTTTACCAGCTGGATCCCGGGGATGGAACATGCGGAGTTTTTGTATAATTTCCCGATAATCCTGATGGGTATGGTCAATATTTATTTCCCTTTTATGTTGTTCCCTCTGGAATTGGGGCTCTTCATGGTAGATGATGAGGCTGTAGAGGCAGCCATAGACCTGGGAGCCAGCCGCTGGCAGGTTTTGATAGAGGTAGAACTTCCCATGGCCTCAGCCGGTATCTTTATCGGCTCCCTTCTGGTATTTGTATTATCCTTAGGGGCGATGGTCGAAGCTCAGGTGTTGGGCGGCAGCACAGTCGTACCTTTTGCCGATGATATTCACCATGCCTTTTCATTTCAACAAAACTGGCCGCTAGGTTCAGCTCTCGCGGTTATTTTACTGGCAATTACGCTTATTTTAATCATTGGGGTATTGCGCTATGTGGATCTGGATAAATTGCTTGGTTCCAGGGCTAAGTTAGGTTAGAGGAGCTTGCTCAACTTCCCTGTTCTGAATGGAGACTGATGGTTATGAAGAAAAAGGTAGTAAGTTTTAGAAAGCCTTTGATGGCCGTGTACATCCTGGCCCTTATATTTTTTTTGCAGGCACCGGCGATGTCCCTACTGGTGAGTTCTTTTTCAGCCGCCAAATATTTTCAATTTCCCTTTAAAGAACTTACGTTTCGATGGTACATAGAGATGTTGCAATCTGGAGGAATCCGGAATGCAGTTGGAAACAGTGTGCTAACGGCCCTTGTGTTCATGATACCAACGACCGTGCTTGGCTTTCTGGGGGCGCTTGCTTTTGCAAGATTCAAGTGGCGTGGACGCGGGATTTATCAGAAATTCCTGTTGCTACCGCTTTTTTTCCCACAATTGGTTCTTGCCCTGGCTCAACTGCTGTTATGCAATTATTTAAAGATTAATACTTCCTGGATTGTGGCGGGCATCTCACATATGGTGTGGATGCTTCCGATCGTGACAATGGTCATCGCCATACAGGTATACGGATATGACAAAACCATGGAGGAGGCCGCCTATGATCTGGGCGCTTCGACCTGGCAGGTATTCAAAGAAGTGACCTTGCCGGTGTTGATGCTGGGGATCGTGTCAGGGGCGCTTTTTGCATTTTTGCTTTCGTGGAGCGATTTCGAGCTGTCTTTGTTCCTACAGGGCACCGACCAGATGCTTCCGGTATATATATATGGGAAGATGACCGGGAGGGATTCTCTCCTACGGCACCGGCACTGTCAGCGGCGGTTTATATTTTATCAGCGGCAGCGCTGTTTATTCCCTTCTGGTTTTTGAGCAAAGCCGACAATTAAATCTCGTTGCCAGAAAATAAGTTGATGGAGCACCTTGGCGGCAAAGTCGCAAAAAAAGAACCATTCATTATTTTAAACCTTTGCCTTGACCTTTGTGTGAAGGCAGCGAAGGTGAGACGTTTTCATTGAGAGGAGATAAGTAATGCCTGAGTATGATGTCGTATGTGAGAATCTCTGTAAGAATTTCGGGGATTTCGAAGCAGTTAAGAATTTCAACCTTAAGGTTGAGAAGGGAGAGTATATAGCGTTTCTAGGTCCCAGCGGGTGCGGCAAGAGCACTACGCTCAGATGTATCGCCGGCCATAATGACATAACATCCGGATCGGTCTTCCTCAGAGGTCAAAAGGTTAATGATGTGCCTCCGGGGCAGAGGGACACATCCATGATGTTTCAAAGCTTCGCTCTGTTTCCACACAAGACAGTGAATGACAACGTCGGATTCGGCTTGAAAATGCGGGGCGTTTCACAGAGTGAACGGCAAAAACGGGTTGGAGAGATGCTCCAAGTCGTTGGATTGGAAGGCATGGGACGACGAAAACCGGGAGAGCTGAGCGGGGGTCAGCAGCAGCGCGTTGCCTTAGCACGAGCGCTTATAACGGAACCGGCCGTGTTACTGCTTGATGAACCGTTGGGACATCTCGATGAACTATTGAGGATTAAACTGAGGGGAGAACTAAAAAATCTGCAAAGGAAGCTTGGCATCACCTCCATCCATGTGACCCACAACCAGGATGAGTGCCTCACCATGGGAGATCGTCTTGTCGTTATGAATGAGGGCATCATTGAGCAGATCGGGACGCCGCAAGATATCTACATTAGACCCGCCACTTTTTTTGTAGCTACCTTTGTAGGGGATAATTTCGTTCTAATGGGAGAGATTGAGTCAGTTGACGAGACACTTGTAACCTTAAAAACGGCGATTGGCACATTTAAAATAGATACCCAGCGAAAGCTTCCAAAAAAAGGAGAGGATGTCGGTTTTAGTATTCGAGCAGATCTGATCCACATTTTGCGGGATGATCAGAAATCAGATAATGAACTAGATGGTATAGTTGAATTTATCGAATATGTTGGCTACGTGGTGAAGGTTAGAACGCGAGTTAAGTCAGGTGATGAAATAATAATTAAACAAACGCAAGACGAGTATTTTGAAACCCCATCCAAAGAGGGGGATAAAATTAAAATTGGTTGGGCAGCGAATGAGGCTGTTTTGCTGACCGGACCATATACGGTGGGAGGAAAGTCTATTTACGGGGAATAGCATTTGCGGTTTGTTTTTAAAGAAAGGAGGTGAATAAAATAGTATACCAGACTTGACAACGGAAAATAAGATTAACCGTTAGTTAAAAGATAATGGAGGTGTGATGATGTCAAACGAAAAATATAGCAACAGGCGGGAATTTTTAAAGAATGCAGGGCGTATGGGCGCCGTCGGCATGGGAAGCATGATGCTTGGACCATACCTGACCGGCAGAGCACTGGCGGCCACCGATATTGAGGGTGGAAAGGAGATTTTTACAGCCGATAAAAACGAAAGCGGTGAGAAGCTGAACCTGTTTGTATGGAACGGGTACGATGCAGACCGCGTGCTCAATCCTTTCCGTAAACGTTACAACTGTAAAATTAACGTTGAACTTCTGACAGACGATCCGGATGCGATCATGAAACTTAAGGCCGGGGCAACGCGCCAATTTCACGTTTTGGTTCTGAATAACTGCTGGTCCAGAGGGAATGTATAAGGACGGTCTTATCAAACCGTTGGACAAGGAGACTTTCAAGCCCTTTTTTAAAGAGTTTCCGCCAAGGTACCACTGGCCTTACAAATGGGCCATGGCTGACGATGGAAATCTGCTTGGCATGCCCCAGCGATATGGGCCTTTCAACTTTGTTATTAACAACAAAGGCATTTCTAAAAAGACAGCGGAAGATGAGGGCTGGAATCTATTCTCGGATGACAAGAACAAAGGTAGATGGGCGCTTTTGAACTGGGACAATTGGGTCCTCTATCATATGTGCCAAGGAGCTGGAGTTTATCCCTTCAAAAAACACAGCGCTGAAGAGATGAAGAAAGTTGAAGCCATGGCGTTCAAGTGGTTTAAAAACGCAAAATTTGTGACCGAGAGTGAGGTTGAAGCCAATAATGCTTTGATAAACCGTGAAATCGATTTTTACGTCTGTGGCGGAAACTATACCGCTTCGCCGCCCAGACGCGAAGGTCGCCTGGAAGTGGAAGCCATAACACCCAGAAAGGGCGCCATGAAGGATGGTGTCGGTGGAATCGTTTGGATGGAGTTGACCAACGTCATCAACAACCCCAAACCCAGTCCCCTGGCGGATGATTTTCTTGCTTACTTGCAGGAACCGGATGTTTCCTATCTGGTTGCCATGGCGGACAGCACTCATAATCCTGTCGCGAACATGAACGATCCAAAGGTTTTCAAAAAGTTCACCAAAAATGATTTGCTCTCTATTCAGTGGGATGATCTCCCAGAGGACCTTAATCACTGCGAGGACTACGCCGAAAATCCTGATTACCACAAAATGATGCGTTTTTATCGAAAAGCTAAAGGCGCGAGATATTGAATAGGGTGGGGGATCTATGCCGGCCGAGATCCTCAGCCCTTTTGCTTGCAGGAGGTTGGGTTGCGAAGATAGTTATTTTCCAAATATAGGATCATTTTGAGTGCATTGTAGTATTTAACCACCGCAACGTAAGTTGGATAATTATATACTGGAGTTTGGTTATGCTGGAAAAAATTTTGTTGGCAACAGATGGTTCTGCTAGCTCGAGAAAAGCACTGGAATTTGCGGTTGAAATGGCCTCGCAATATGACGCCCAGGTTTACATTTTACACGTTATTTCCACAATGGAAATACCGCTGAACATACTTGAATACATATCGGCGGAAGAAATTGAAGATTCACCGGCAAGTGTTTATCTGGAGAAAGTTGGATCAAAGATTATCCAACAAAGTGAGAAAGAATGCAAAACTACAGGATGTGAAAACGTTCATACAATCGTGCTTAGAGGAAACCCGGCAGACACGATTATAGAGTTTGCGAAAGAAAAAGGGATCGACGTTATCATTTTGGGTAGTCGTGGATTTAGAGGGATCAAGGGCAGACTCATAGGGAGCGTTTCACGCAAAGTAATCCATGCTGCTGACTGCACCTGTATCATTGTAAAGTAGCGTAATTGTTTCGGTGGAGTCGGTGATACATTTATTGGCGTGCACCTGAAAAATAAAGGAGATTACCATGGGCAGGCTGGATAACAAAGTTGCCATCGTAACAGGCAGCGCGGAGGGCATTGGCGAAGCAACAGCCAGATTATTTGCTAAAGAGGGAGCCAAGCTGGTTGTCGCCGATATCAACAAAGCCAAGGGCGAAAAGGTTGTTAATGAAATTCAACAAGCAGGAGGAGATGCGATCTATTATTTGCTGGATGTTACGAAAGAAAAAGATTGGCAGGGTTTAATGAACGCGACCACTCAAAAATACGGTAAATTGAACGTCATTGTCAACAATGCAGGTATCTCACGCGCAAAAGATATTGAAAACACTACCCTTGAAGATTGGAACGAAATTATGGGCGTTAACGCCACGGGTGTTTTTCTGGGGACAAAATATGCGATCGAAATTATGAAAGACAATGGCGAACTTTGCTCAATTATAAATCGATCGTCTATCGACGGTCAAATTGCAGAATCGGGATTATTTGCCTATTGCGCATCAAAGGGGGCAGTGACAATTTTGACAAAATCCGCGGCACTATGCTGCGGTGAAAAAGGGTATAAAATTCGTGTAAATTCAGTTCATCCGGGATATATTCGCACGGCATTGACAGAAGAAGAAGCGAGGGGATACGGTTTAGAACCGGAAGAATATTTCGTGAAAGTGGGCAAGCAGCATCCTTTAGGGTGTATCGGTGAACCAAAGGATATTGCCTTCATCGATGTATATTTGGCATCAGATGAATCAAAATGGACAACCGGCGCGGAATTTGTCGTTGATGGCGGATGGACTGCCCAATAATTCAACAAATGGGTGATCATTATAAAAAAGGATTTTGCGGTAAACCCTTAATTGAAAAATAGCACGACTTAACGGCTCCCTTTCCGGCGATATTGGCTTTTTTGAGGTGTCCGTCATAGCCCTCAGCCTTTATGCTCCGAGAGCGGATAAGAACAATGAGTATGGAGGGAAAAAGTAATGTTTCGGGTAAAGAGAGACAAACAAGTTTTTTTTGTTGGACCGGATAACGAACCGGTCATGGAGGTGCCTGCCGGAGCCACTGTTGTATTTGAAACCGCTGATTGCTTCAAAGGTAACGTGAAAAGCACCGAAGATTGCTTTTCCTCCTATAGTGATTGTCTAAAAGTCATGGATCTTCCATGTATGAATCCGGTTACCGGCCCTATCGCCATACAGGGTGCTTCTCCAGGGGATTTTTTGGCGATTGAGATATTGGACATAAAACTCCCTGAAAAAGGGGCCACATCCTACATCCCGAACTTGGGAATGTTCTCCTCCTCTTATCAGCTGACCGACGATTTGGTTCCCGACACCAGAATTTGTAAAATTGACGGTGATCATGTCTACTTACCGACAAGTCGAGGAGAAATAAAAATCCCCGTATCACCCATGATTGGCACAATTTCTGTAGCGCCCAAACAAGAGAAAATTGCTAGTTTTAAATTTGGTGCTGAACATCTGGGCAATGTTGATTGTAAAGAAATAGCAAAAGGTAATACCCTGATACTTCCTGTAAATTCGGAGGGCGCACTTTTAACGATGGGTGATGTTCATGCTGTCCAGGGAGATGGGGAAATTTCATGTGTGGCCGTGGAGATAGCTGCTGATGTCACTGTAAAAGTCGAAATACTTGCTCGAGAAGAAGCGAAATTTGAAGGTTGCCCTCAAATTAATGGTGATGATTTTATAGGATCTATTGGCTGCCATTTTGGAAACACAATAGCTGAGAATATAAAACATGCTTATTTCGATTTGATCCAAAGGATAAAAAATCACTATGGTTTTTCTATTATTGATGCCTACCATTTGCTCAGTCAAGTGGGTGAAGTGAGAGTATGCCAGATCTTGGGGGATCATCAGGCTGCCTTGGCGAAAGTGCAAAGGCGATTTATTGAATAGTTCTACTTAAATTTACGACCTCTGTAATTGAAGGTAGGAGAGTTGATACCGCTATTTCACGACAATTTAGAATTAGCTATTTATCGCTGAACAACTAGGACCTATTTCAAAGTTATTAAACAGTATATGTAATTTCGAATAATCGGACTTTACTCTAAAAAAAATGAAAGGAGGAATACTATGGTTAAAGGCAGAGTGCACCCATACATACCCAATTCGGAGGAAAGCGTCAAACAGGAGATGCTCAAGGAACTGGGAATGAAGAGCGCAGAGGATATTTTCGACGCCATCCCCGAGCACCTTCGTTTTCGCGGAAAGATGAACCTTCCCAAACCTCTTCTATCGGAAGCCAGGCTAAGACAGCATGTAGAAAAGATGCTTTCTAAAAACCGGAATTGTAAAGACAATATCAGCTTTCTCGGCGCCGGGTGCTGGCAGCATTACGTACCATCTGTCTGCGACACCATTGCAGCACGAGATGAGTTTCTGACCGCTTACGTGGGCGAAGCTTACTCCGATCATGGTAAGTTCCAGGCCCTTTTCGAGACATCAAGTATGATCGGGGACCTCACTGGGTTCGACGCGTGCAATACGCCGACCTACGATTGGGCTTCAGCCATTGCAATGGCGGGTAGGATGGCGTGCAGGACCAAGGGGCGGCGACAAATCCTTATCGGCGAGGACATTAGTCCCGGCCGGTTCATGGTCATTCAGAATTACTGGAAACCCGAAATCGAGATCATCAAGGTAAAGTACGACTACGAAAAGAATGCCATGGACCTTAACGATCTCAAGAGCAAAATTTCAGACAAGACCACGGCCGTATACTTCGAAAACCCCTCCTATCTCGGTTTTATTGAAACCGGCGTCAACGACATTGTGGAAATCTCCCACAAAAAGGGAGCTTTCGTAATCGCCGGGGTCGACCCCACATCTCTTGGTGTACTTGAGGGTCCGGGAAACTACGGCGCGGACTATGCAGTTGGTGATTTCCAACCTCTCGGTCTCCACATCGGTTTCGGCGGAAATCAAGGCGGGTGGGTCGCGACGAAGGATGAAAAGGAAATGATCGCAGAATACCCCTCACTGCTCTTCGGTGTCACGCAGACAACGAAAGAGGGCGAGTGGGGTTTCGGGGAGGTTTTCTATGAAAGGACCTCTTACGCCTCCCGTGAAAAGGGAAAGGACTTTGTGGGCACGACGACAGCTTTGTACGGTATTGTGGCAGGAGTTTACATGGCGCTCATGGGGCCCCAGGGGTTCAAGGAACTCGGCGAGGGAATCATGCAGAAGGTCGCGTACGCGAAGAGTAAAATCGCCGAAGTTCCGAAGGTCAAAATTGCCTCCCCCGGCGCCTATACCTTCAAGGAGTTCATAGTTGATTTCAACGATACCGGCAAGACGGTTAAAGAGATCAATAAGGCCCTGCTCGCTGCAAACATATTTGGCGGGAAGGACATCAGCCGGGAATTTCCGGTTTTCGGGCAGAGCGCCCTTTATTGCATAACTGAAATGCACACCAAGGAAGACATCGACAATCTAGTTACCGTGCTCGCCAAAGTCTGCGCGGCCTAACGATTTTAACTGAGGAGGTAGATACAATGGCTATCAGCAAAGTGAGAAAAAATTTTCACCAGGCTCGTTGGGATGAACCAATGATTTACGAGCTCTCCACGCCTGGAGTACGCGGCATTCTGCCCCCGGAAGTGGAAGATGAAATATCCGCAAGCGTCGGCGACGTGGCAGGCGGTCTTCCCAAATCAATCAAACGGAAGGAAGCCCCACAGCTGCCCGAAATTGACCAGAAGCATGTCCTCGAGCATTGGCTGCATCTCTCCCAGGAAACGATGGGATCGAACCTTTCAACGGATATCTCCGAGGGAACCTGCACCATGAAGTACAATCCCGCGGATTAACGAGGAGGTGGTGGCGTTGCCGGACTTTGCCGAGGTGCACCCTTTACAGGACGAAAGCACCTGCCAAGGGGCTTTGGAGTTTATGTACAGTTTTGAGCAGATAATCAAGGAAATCTCCGGTTTGGACCGCGTGTCCTTCCAGCCTGGTGGCGGCAACCATGCCGTGTACACTGCTGCATCCATTATGCGAGCTTACCATACAAGTAGAAACGACTCTAAACGCGACACCATTATTACGACCATCTTCTCTCACCCCTGTGATGCCGCGACTCCGGCGACGGCAGGATACAAAATTATAACTATCCACCCCGACGACAAGGGCATCCCCGACCTTGAAGCCTTCAAGGCTGCCGTTAAGGACGCGGGGGACCACTTCGCCGGTATTTTCATGACCAATCCCGAGGATATCGGTATTTTTAACCCCAAGATCGACGAGTTCGTAAGGATAGCTCATGAAGCCGGCGCTCTGTGTTTCTACGACCAGGCTAATGCCAACGCCTTTCTGGGCGTGACAAGGGCGCGGGAGGCGGATTTCGACATGTGCCATTTTAACATTCACAAGACCTTCGGTACACCTCACGGGTGTTGCGGCCCCGCCAACGGAGCTATCTGTGTACGGGATTACCTGGCCAAATTTTTGCCAGTGCCCACCGTTGAGTTCGACGGCGGGAAATACTACTTGGACTATGACCGACCCGAGTCAATCGGCAAAATCAGAGATTTCTACGGAACCACCGGAGTTATCCTCAAAGCCTACACTTGGACTATGAATCTGGGCGCAGAGGGTCTGCGCGAGTGCGCGGACGTATCCGTGATTAACAACAACTACATGCGCCAGAAAATGATGAAGATCAAGGGCCTCGGGGAGGCCTTTGCCGATAATGGCATCAAGAGAATGGAGCAGATACGTTATACGTGGGAGCAGCTCCAGAAGGACACCGGTGTAGGCACAGAGGATGTTAATTGCAGACTTATCGACTTCGGAATTCCCTGGTTCTGGTCATCCCACCATCCGTGGGTGATTCCCGAACCCATGACTCTGGAGCCTTGCGAGACCTTCACGAAAGCCGATATCGATTCCTATGTGGAAACGGTCAAGTATATCGCTGAGGAGGCCTATCAGGATCCCGAGATTGCAAAAACCGCTCCCCACAATAGCTGCATACACAGATTGAAAAACCCTGAGGAGCTGGATGACCCGGGCAAATGGGCACTCACTTGGAGAGCCTATCTTAAGAAAAATGGCAAAAAAAAGGAAAAAGGAAAAAAATAACCATTAGTTCGAATGGATCCCGCCTTACGCATTGGCTCTAAGAGCAATGTCGGGCGGGCTCCATTCTTCATCTTTTGAATTCGCGTGCTATTGTCAGCACTATCCATCACGAGGTTCATAACCAGATGAAACGTATTGGTCTAATTGTCAACCCGATCGCAGGAATGGGCGGACGGGTTGGGCTGAAGGGCAGCGACGGAAAAGAAACCCTTGAGCTCGCCAGGAAACTCGGCGCCGTACCCGAGTGCCCGAAAAAGGCTCTTACCGCCCTGAAACAGATTAAAAACAATTTCAATGGAGATGTCCAGATTATTACCTATCCCACCACCATGGGTGCGCACGAGGCGCTTGACGCCGGATTTCAGCCGAAAGTTATCGGTGAGATAAATCCTGCGGAGACCACCGCAGAGGACACCATTCAGGCGGCCAAGGATTTGAGGGATGCCGAAGTTGATCTGATTTTCTTCGCAGGCGGCGACGGCACGGCCCGCAATATTTTCGACGCTTTGGGAGAGGAGAAGATTGCGGTTTTAGGAATACCCGGCGGCGTTAAGATCCACTCCGCTGTATACGCGATCAATCCCAAAACCGCCGGCGATCTCGTTGTCCAGTATCTGGAAGGAAAGGTCAAGGATCTTAAGATATCTGAGGTTATGGATATAGACGAAGACGCCTTTCGGAAGGGGGTAGTGACTGCCAAACTCTATGGGTATCTGCACGTGCCCAACGAGAAAAGAATGGTGCAGAACATGAAGAGTGGGCGCGGCTACAGTGAAGAAGCGGCTCTTGACGAGCTCTCGAGATACTTTGCAGATAATATGACGCCCGACACTCTCTACATAGTCGGTACGGGCAGTACTACGAAGAAGATATTGGATAAGCTTGGAGAAGAAGGTACCCTCCTCGGCGTCGACCTCGTATACGGGAGGAAGATTGTAGCTAAAGACGTAAATGAAAAAGGAATACTGGACTTCCTTGCGACCTCCAACGGAGAGGTCAAAATGATCGTCACCGTAATTGGAGGGCAGGGTTATGTATTCGGGCGGGGAAACCAGCAGCTCAGCCCCGATGTTATCCGACGAGTTGGGTTAGATAATATCATTATTGCGGCCAGTAAACCCAAAATGCTTTCCCTCTTTGGAAAATCCCTTCTCGTGGACACAGGTGATGAAGCGCTGAACGAGAAACTGACGGGTTATCGACGCGTATACGTCGGCTACGAAGATAGCGTTATGTTCAAGGTAACTAGCAACCCATGAATGGATGGGGATTGATATATCGATAAGGGTAATGTAAAAATTGGATTGGAAAGAATTATCCCAAGAGATGGGGGAAGCCCTGAACAAGGTTATAGAGCGAAAGGACTTCGTCCTGGGCGAGGACGTACGGGCCTTTGAGACCGAGGTGGCCGCCTATCTGGGGGTCAAGCACGCGATTGGACTTAATTCCGGTACGGACGCCTTCCGGATAGCACTGGCCACGATAGATTTGCAGGAGGGCGACGAAGTCATCACAACCCCGTTTTGCTTCGCATCCGACGCCGCTGCTGTGGTCATTGAAGGGGGGAAACCGGTCTTCGCCGATATCGATCTCCGCACATGTAACATCGACATCGAACGGGTAGCAGAAAAAATATCGCAGAAAACCAAGGCGATTATACCTGCCCACATGTATGGTGTTCCCGTCGATATGGATCCTCTTTTGACGCTCGCGAAGGAGCACGGTATCTACGTCATTGAGGACGTATGCCAGGCTTTCGGCGCTACCTACAAGGGAAAGAAGGCAGGAAGCTTCGGGGAGTTTGCCGGATACTCCTTTTACCCAACCAAGCCTCTGGGTTCCTATGGCGACGCCGGCCTCATCACCACGGACAGCGATGATGTTGCCGACAAAATCAAAATGATTCGGAACCATGGAAGCAGGAAGAAATACTACCACGAGTTCATCGGTTTTTCGAGCAGGCTCGACACCATACAGGCCGCGGTTCTCAGAGTCAGGCTGAAGTACGTTGACCTTATTCTCGGTGGTCTCTCTAAAATCCGAGAAGCCTATGATAAGGGGCTGCAGGGAGTAGAGGGTATCGCCCTGCCTCCTAAACTGCGTTATGTGA
>PVMK01125075.1_pt1 | contig 19642 bp, 18 predicted proteins | sample 1853481 | NCBI WGS metagenome assembly PVMK01 (sample SAMN08533507, study PRJNA380276) | Marine sediment metagenome, whole genome shotgun sequencing project. | reverse complement strand
TCGCATTCCTGACCGGCGCCGCGGCACACGCCGCCGGCGACCCGGTAAAGGGAAAGGAACTCTTTATCTTTTGCATGGCCTGCCACGGCCAAAGTGCCGAAGGCGTTCCGGCACTGAATGCCCCGGCGAATGCCGGCCAGGATCTCTGGTATATGCTCCGGCAAATGAATAACTTCCGTTCCGGCATTCGTGGCGCGCACCCGGAGGATACGTTTGGAGCGCAAATGCGGCCGATGGCGTTGACATTGCCGGACCAGCAGGCTGTGCAGGATGTCGTGGCCTATATTGCAACCCTGGATCTACCGGAACCACCGATAACAATAGAAGGCGATGTCGAAGCCGGCAAGAAAGCCTACGAGACTTGCATCCCCTGTCACGGCGCTTATGGCGAGGGTGCCAAGGCACTCGATGCACCGCGGTTGTCCAAACAATACGACTGGTATCTCGTGTCACAACTGAACAACTTCAAGGCCGGTATTCGCGGCACCCACCAAAACGATATATACGGCGCGCAGATGCGCATCATGGCGCAGATGCTGGAAACCGACGAGCAGGTCCGAGATGTAGCCGCTTATATAGCGACCATGGAGTTTATTCCCGGGGAGGAGTAAACGCCGCCGCGCTCACCGCCCTCAATCCTGGTCATCATCGGATCGCATCAGGTGCATGGACGGCCCGAAGATCTCTTCATCATTCGCAGAAAATCGGACGCGGTACCGACCCACAACCGGGAACATCACTTTTTCCATCGGCAATACTAAATGCGTCTTGGCGGGGGCACTGTTCATTGGCCGGGACTCGACGTCGGTGTGTCCATCGATCGAAAACACTGCGTCCCCGTCGGGATCAGTCAAATCGATCCTGAACGGAATGCGGCCTTGAGCATCCCGTTCCCATTCGATCACGCCCACCAGAACCAGCCGATCCTGACGGGCCGGAAAATCCGAAGCGTACAGTTCGTTGAATACCCCCTGGATATTCAGACGGCCATCGGGCCCGGCCGCGGCGTCCTTGCAGAATAAAAATATAGCTTCCATGGATGGACAGGCGTGAGTGCTTTATTTGTGTTCTGGCCAAGCCCTGGAGTCCACACTGCGACCGGCTTCCAACGGGCCGGACGCAGTGTATCATTCGCGTATTGACCGATCATGCCGGGTGACCGATCATGTGCCGCGACGCGAAGGCTCTGCACATCCGGGGTGATTAGCGTAAAAAGGACGGCGGTGACCCGACGGGTTCACTGGCATCGGCATGAACAAACAGGGTAGTCGGAGACACAAGATGAATAGCCACGTATTGAACGGAATGATCGCTTTGTTCGCTTTTAGCGTCGCGGTTTCCGCCCATGCCGCGGGCGATCCCGCCAAAGGCAAGGCAGCATATGAAACATGTGCGGTGTGTCACGGTGCCAACGGCGAAGGGACCCCGGAACTGAATGTGCCGAAAATCGGCGGCCAGGAAGAATGGTACGTTGCGCGGCAATTGCAAAATTTCAAAACCGGCCTGCGAGCACCGACGACCAGTGACGTGTACGGAACCCAGATGAGGGCGCTCAGTATGACGCTGGCAAATGACCAGGAAATTGCCGACGTATCCGCCTATGTGGCTTCATTGAGCCCACCGGCCGTCGCAGACACGGTCAGCGGTGACGCGGCCCAGGGAAAAGCCGCTTATGCGACCTGCACCGCCTGTCACGGTGCCAATGGCGAAGGCAACCAGGCGCTGAATTCGCCGAAACTGGCGGGTCAGCACGACTGGTACATCGTTCGCCAGCTGCAGAACTACAAGTCCGGCGTGCGCGGCGGCGACACGAAAAACGTTTTTGATATGCAGATGCGTCCGATGGCAATGATATTGACCACCGATGATGCGGTAAATAATGTCGCTGCCTATATCAACTCGCTGGATTAGGTTTCAGATTCGATCAAGAACCGCCTGAGGCGATTTCGTCTTTCATGGTGGCATAGGCGGCCGGACCAATTTCCATATAAAGTTCGCGCCAGCGGCGCGCTTCAATATATTCGCGCAGCGTCTCCGATTCACCCTCGAGTTCCTGAATACGCGTCTTGACGACGTCGCCGATGCTGATGACTCCGACGAGATCATCGCCGTCCATGACCGGCAAATGCCGAATGCGCCGATCGCTCATACAGGCCATGACGAGAACCATGTTGTCCTCCGGGTGCGCGACGACAACTTTTCGAGTCATGATTTCGGCGACCGGTTGCTGCATGACTCCGGAGCCGGAATCCGACAGGCCACGCACGATGTCCCGCTCCGAGAGGACCCCGGCGATGCTGCCGTCCGACTGGATGACGACCACGCTACCGATCCGGTTCTTGCGCAGGATGTTGGCAGCATCGATAACCCGGTCATCCGGCTCAACCGAAATTACATTTCCGCCTTTCGTTTCAAGAATCGTCGCAACCGTGACACGGTAGGCCCATTCGCGCGCATGAATGACGCGAATCCAGTTGTCCATTAACTGCGCACAGGTCTCCTCGAAGCGGGTCCGAAAGCGCATCCGGTCCAGCAACCCACCGAAGGGTCCGTACTTCGATGCGTAGTTATACCGCATCCGGATCTGTATGTTTTTAGGGCCTTCCTCGACGCTCCAGGTGAACTCCATCTTGGAAAACATAAACGGGTAGCCGCTTGTGTCCACCCGCATGCTGTAGCTTTTGCCCTCGTCCCAGGCAATGACCTCCTCTATCCAGGAGTTGCCGCGACGGTCGTAGACGCGGCGGCGCAGACCCAGGGTTTCCCCGCTGAGAATTTCGACCCGGCTGACATGAGGGGCCACGTCGGCCAGACCCCCCACATCCGAGATCACCTGCCATACCATGTCGGCATGTGCCTTCACGCGTCTGCGCATTTCAAGTACAGCCATATTCAACCCCCCGGAACGGCGCCAGCATTAACCGCATCAATGCTTAGCATCTGCCATTCGCAAATATCCTACCGCTTCGATGGATGCAATGAGAACCCGATCGGAACGGTATGCCGTGCCGGCCGTTGCGCGGTGCATCACGACGCCATCATCGAAAAGCCTAAGCGTTTGTATGGGCAAGACAAATTCACTGTGCGGTCCGGCATGCCGGCTGGTTGCGAGGCCTCCACGCTTCCAGTACCATTTGCCGGAACGAGGAAGGTTTCCGCAAACGGGGGCTAATGTGGGGTCGATGTCCGAATGATGCCAACACGGTGACGCATCGGTTCGAAGTTAAACCAATTAGTTCTCTGTATTTGCACGGAGCATTTCTAGTCTTCTCCATCATTGCGATTACCTGCCGGGCCGGGGACAAACGGTATGATCCCGGGCGGCTGGTCCCTGTGGCCATTGGGGGAAAAAATGCACGATAAGCGCACGCAAGCCGAAAATGCGGTGCTCGATGGGCAATTCGTTCATCCGTTTCGGTTCCAGAAACGGATTCAAACTTCCTTGCTTGCAAAAGGAATTAGCTGATGGCGTTAGCGGTTGTAATAATTCTATTGGTCGTCGGCTCAGTCGTGTTTCACTTCTGGAGCCCCTGGTGGTTTTCACCGATCGCATCCAACTGGGGCACGATCGACGACACGATCATTCTAACGTTCTGGGTCACCGGCATCGTATTCATTGCCGTTAACCTGTTCATGGCGGTTGCCGTGATTCGCTACCGCGCCCGGCCGGGGCAGAAGGCGGCCTACGAACCGGAGAGCAAGAAACTCGAACTGTGGCTGACGATCATCACCGGGGTCGGTGTCGCCGCGATGCTGGCTCCCGGCCTGTTCGTATGGGCAGATTTCGTCCAGGTACCGGATGACGCCACCGAGTTTGAGGCGCTGGGTCAGCAGTGGAATTGGCGCTTCCGCGTACCCGGCGAAGACGGTGTCATGGGTACCAGTGACGCCACTTTTATCGACCAGCAGAACCCGTTCGGCCTGACCCCCGACGATCCGGACGCCCAGGACGACCTGTTGATTCAAGGGGGCGCATTGCACCTTTTGGTCGACCAGCCGACCACCATGTTGCTTCGCTCGAAAGACGTCCTGCACGATTTCGCGGTCCCGCAATTCCGGGTCAAGATGGACGCGGTACCGGGCATGGTGACCTACGCGTGGTTTACGCCAACCGTGATCGGCGAGTATGAAATTCTCTGCGAGGAATTATGCGGCATTGCACATCACCTCATGCGCAGCCGGGTCGTCGTAGACGAACAGGCCAGCTACGACGCCTGGATCGAAACCCTGCCGACATTCGCGGAAACGATGGCAGCCGTACCGGGCGATCCTGTGGCCGGCCAGCCCCTGTATGCGGCCTGTGGAGCCTGTCATGGCGCACAGGGCGAAGGCATTCAATTGCTGAATTCGCCGAAATTGAGTGGCCAGGAAGACTGGTATCTGAAACGGCAAATCAATAACTACAAGCAGGGCCGTCGCGGTACGCATCAGGACGACCTGTTTGGCATGCAAATGGCCCCTATGGCTGGAACCCTGTTCGATGAAGCCGCGATCGATAATGTCATCGCCTATATCGGAACTTTGCCGGACACGCCGGCCGAGGCAACGGTGACTGGCGACGCAGAACGCGGCGAGAGCCTGTATGAAACTTGCGGCACATGTCACGGTGCCGACGGCAAAGGCAACTGGGGTGTCAGTGCCCCCCGGCAGGCCGGTATGAGCGACTGGTATCTGGTCAATCAATTGAAGAACTTTAAGCGCAATATTCGCGGTGGCCATCCGCACGATGCTTACGGTGGCCAGATGGCCGAGATGGCGAAAATTCTGGGCGATGATGAAGCCATCAATGATGTCGTTGCCTACATCAATACGTTGTAATGATTTAAGCATCGACTACAGGATTAACACATGAGATTTGAGCCGACTGCTAGCACGGCGAAAACGGCCAAGAGGAGCTTCTGATGGCATACGTTGCGATCGCTGATCAGGTTCAGGAACTGCACGACCCGACGACCTTCATCGCGAAATATATCTGGAGCCAGGACCACAAGGTCATCGCGATCCAGTACGGAATCACCGCCACGGCCGTTGGCTTATTGGCCCTGGTGTTGTCGGGGCTGATGCGGCTACAACTCGGGTTTCCCGACACGTTTTCGTTTATCGATCCGACCGAGTATTACCAGTTCATCACGATGCACGGCATGATCATGGTCATCTACCTGTTGACCGCGCTGTTCCTCGGAGGCTTTGGCAACTACCTGATTCCGTTGCAGCTCGGCGCCCGGGACATGGTGTTCCCGTTCATGAACATGCTCAGCTACTGGATCTATCTGCTCTCCGTGCTGGTGCTGGTGGCGAGCTTTTTTGTGCCCGGCGGGCCCACCGGTGCCGGCTGGACACTGTACCCACCGCAGGCGATTCTGCCCGGCACCCCCGGGGTCGACTGGGGCATCCTGCTAATGCTGGTCTCGCTGGTCATCTTCATCGTGGCCTTCACAATGGGCGGCCTGAACTACGTGACCACCGTGTTACAGGCCCGCACGCGGGGCATGACGCTGATGCGCATGCCGTTGTCGGTGTGGGGTATCTTCACCGCCACCGTCCTCGGCCTGCTGGCCTTCCCCGCGTTGCTGGTCAGCGGCGTCATGATGACGTTTGACCGGCTCCTCGGCACCAGCTTTTTCATGCCGGCGATCGTTTCGATGGGCGAGCAGCTGGATTATGCAGGCGGCAGCCCGGTGTTATTTCAGCACCTGTTCTGGTTCTTCGGCCACCCCGAGGTCTACATTGTCGCGCTGCCGGCTTTCGGCCTCGTTTCCGATCTATTGAGCACCCATGCGAGAAAAAACATCTTCGGATATCGAATGATGGTCTGGGCGATCGTCGCGATCGGCGGCTTGAGCTTCGTCGTGTGGGCACATCATATGTACGTCAGCGGTATGAACCCGTATTTCGGATTCTTTTTCGCGACGACGACGCTGATTATTGCCGTACCAACCGCCATCAAGGTGTACAACTGGACGCTGACACTATGGCGCGGCAACATCCACCTGAGGGTGCCGATGCTGTTTGCTATCGGGTTCATCTTCACGTTCGTCCACGGCGGGCTTACCGGCTTGTTCCTCGGCAACGTCATCGTGGATATACCGTTGTCGGATACGTATTTTGTCGTCGGTCACTTCCACATGGTCATGGGCGTCTCACCGGTGCTGGTCGTATTCGGGTCCATCTACCACTGGTTCCCGAAGCTGACCGGGAGAATGTTCGACGAGACGCTCGGAAGAGTCCATTTCTGGGTCACATTCCTCGGGACCTACTTGATCTATCTGCCGATGCACTACCTCGGTTTCCTCGGCGTGCCGCGCCGCTATTTCTCCTACGGCAACGCCGAATTCATGCCCGATTCGGTCCAGTCACTGAACGCCAGCATTACCGTGTCGGCCCTGATCGTCGGCGCCGTTCAGTTGGTCTTCTTGTACAACCTGATCTGGAGCACGTTCAAAGGCAAGCGGGCCGGGCCAAACCCGTGGGGTGCGACGACGCTCGAGTGGCAAACCCCGGATACCCCGCCGACTCATGGCAACTGGGGACCGGCCCTGCCAGGTTGCTATCGTTGGGCCTACGATTACAGCGTGCCGGGCGCCGAATGGGATTTTCTGCCACAGAACTTTCCGCCTGAGGGCGCCACTATCGACTCCGACGGCATCGTCCGCAGCACTGACGGGACCCCCACTTGAGCATCATTAAAGAGCTGTTGGATCGATCCTGGGAGACCCCGGGAATTCCCGAGGATGCACCGGCCGCTGGCGCCATTCCGACGACGCCGTCCGAAAAAATCGGACTCAGATTCTTTCTTGCTGTTGTCACGACGATGTTCTCGTTGTTCCTCGTCGCCTACATCATGCGAATGGAGTATGCGGACTGGCAATCCCTACCCGATCCCGGACTGCTGTGGCTGAATACCGCAGTACTGATATTGAGCAGCGTCGCCATGCATCGTGCCAAGGGTGCCGCGCTGCGTGGCAAGGTCCAAGGAGTCCGCACCGGCCTGATCATCAGTGGCGTTCTCAGTTTTGCTTTTCTGGCCGGTCAGTTAGTGGCCTGGCGGCAACTCAACGCCGCAGGGTATTTCATAGCCAACAATCCGGCCAACGCGTTCTTTTACCTGATCACCGGACTGCACGGGCTGCACCTGTTGGGTGGCTTGTGGGTTTGGGGCAAAACCATCGCCAAGCTCGGGCGCGGGCTTGAAGTACGCGATCTGAGCTTGAGCGTGGAACTGTGCACGACTTACTGGCATTACCTGCTGCTGGTCTGGCTGGTTCTGTTTGGTCTGCTGTTGTCTACATAGAAGGATCATCGCGTATGGCACATGAGGCGGTAACGGATACAGGGGATACCCTGGTTGTAGCCGAAACCCAGGGATGGAGCGGCGTAGTCTCAGACTGGTCTGCCGACAAGCAAACCTTCGGGGTCCCCTGGGGCAAAGCGATGATGTGGATATTCCTGCTCAGCGATATCTTCATTTTCAGCTGTTTCCTGATCGGTTACATGAGCGTGCGCATCGCCACGACGGAACCGTGGCCAGATCCCAGCGAAGTTTTTGCGATGACCATTGCCGGTCAGCATATTCCGTTGCTCCTGATCGCGATCATGACCTTTATTCTTATCAGCAGCAGCGGCACGATGGCCATGGCGGTCAATTTCGGCTACCGCCGCGACAAGAAAAAAACCGCGGCGTTGATGCTGGCTACCGCAGCATTCGGTGCCACGTTTGTCGGCATGCAGGCTTTTGAGTGGACCAAGCTGATCGTCGAGGAAGGCGTGCGACCCTGGGGCAACCCGATGGGTGCACCGCAGTTCGGCTCGAGTTTTTTCATGATCACGGGTTTCCATGGCGCACACGTAACCGCCGGGGTGATCTACCTGCTCGTCGTAGCCAGGAGGGTCATCACCGGTTTTTATGACCGCAAGGGAAGCTACGAAACGGTAGAGATCACAGGCCTGTATTGGCATTTTGTGGATCTCGTCTGGGTATTCATTTTCGCGCTGTTCTATCTTTGGTAACGCGCAAAGAAATCCTGTTTTTAACCGCAATATTTGGAAACGGATAAGGAGTCCAGACTATGGCAACGGCAGAAGGCCAACAACATCCGATCAAGATTTACCTGTGGATCTGGTTTCTGCTGTTCCTGTTCAGCGGGTTTTCGTATGCCACCGACTTTATGCCTGACGGACCCCTCAGAACTACCCTGATCTTATCTTTCATGCTTGTGAAAGCGGGCCTCATTATTGCAATCTTCATGCACATGGCCTGGGAGCGACTGGCGCTGATATACGCTATTTTCCTACCGCCGGTGTTTATCCTGGTTTTTATTCTGCTGATGACCATTGAAGGTGATTACACGTTCCTGACGCGTGAGATCATGTTTATGTTCTCAGGCTGACTACACCACTCACTCACAACTCATAGTATCCTTCACAACGCCAGGTGGCCGTCGCAGGCCGCAATCGATTACGATGCGGCCGACCGCTGCCCGCGCGGTGACTGACCCCAGCGGTCCACAGGCTCCGAACACGACGACAGCATGAACGAATTCAGGCAAATATTTCTGGATGGGCTGTGGCGCAATAACCCGGGCCTGACAGCACTGCTCGGCATCTGCCCGTTACTGGCCGTCAGCAATACGCTGATCAAAGGCCTCGGCCTGGGCATCGCGACAATGCTGGTATTGCTGGCAACCAGTACACTGGTTTCTTTAACGCGCCGCTGGCTTTCGTTCGAGGTCCGTTTACCCGCGTTCGTACTGGTCATCGCTTCACTGGTGACGGTGGTCGCACTCCTGTTGGAAGCGTTTTTCTACGAACTGCACCTGAGCCTCGGCATTTTCGTTCCGCTGATCGTTACCAACTGCCTGATTCTGGGGCGGGCGGAGTTGTTCGCATCGCGCCGCGCCTGGCTACCCTCTGCCGCCGATGGACTCGCCCAGGGCGCCGGATTTACGCTGGTACTCGTCGTGCTCGGCGGGCTGCGTGAGATCATCGGGCGCGGGAGTCTGTTACATGGAGCAGACATGCTGTTCGGCAGTGGGGCCGCAGCGTTGGAAATGACCATCCTGCCCGGCAATGGCGGCCTGCTGCTGGCGCTGCTGCCACCGGGCGCGTTTCTGAGCCTGGCATTGCTGGTCGCGCTCAAGAACTATCTGACTGGTCTCCAATCGGCACGGCAAACAACACAAGCATTGCCGCAGGCTGAGACCGAGGCCGCCGGTTGAACGCGGCGAAACGCGAGGCGATCTTCCGCACCCTGGCCAGCGCCGATCCGGACCCGCGCACAGAACTCAGGTATCAGAGCCCGTTCGAACTGCTCATCGCGGTAGTTCTGTCGGCGCAGGCGACCGATGTCAGTGTCAATAAAGTCACAGGGGAACTTTTTGAAATCGCCAACACACCGGAAAAAATGCTCGGGCTGGGCGAACGGGAACTGAAGCACCGCATCAGAACAATCGGCCTGTTCAATACCAAGGCTAAAAATATCCTGAAAACCTGCCAGCTACTGGTCGAACGGCACGATGGCGATGTACCCGACAACAGAGAGGATCTGGAGGCGCTGCCTGGTGTGGGCCGCAAGACCGCCAACGTGATACTGAACACGGCATTCGGTCAACCGACCATTGCCGTGGATACGCATATTTTTCGCGTCAGCAACCGGACCGGACTGGCACCGGGTAAAACGCCTCTCGAAGTGGAGCAAAAACTGCTGCGCAGCACGCCAGAAAGTTACCGCCTGGGCGCGCACCACTGGCTGATTCTCCACGGCCGCTATATTTGCAAGGCGCGCAAGCCCGCCTGCCCGGAATGCGCAATCATCGACTACTGCGAATACAAGGCGAAAACTACCCTCGAGGCATAACGCGCCAGGCCGGCTCGTGAGAACCTCGAGACCGCGGCGCTAGCGCCGTTTCGGCATATACAAATCCGTTAGCGTGCCGTCGAAAGCTTCGGCAGCCATTGCCACGGTTTCCGACAACGTGGGATGCGGATGAATCGTCAGTCCGATGTCCTCGGCATCCGCGCCCATTTCTATCGCCAGGGCCAACTCAGCGATCAAATCGCCCGCATGCGGACCAACAACACCGGCTCCGATGACCCGTCCCGATGCGTTGTCGAACAGGATACGAGTCAAGCCATCGTCACGGTTCAACGCCAGGGACCGACCGCTGGCCGCCCACGGAAAAACGCCTTTACCGTAGTCAAGACCGTCGGCTTTCGCTTCAAGCTCGGTAACTCCGACCCAGGCGACTTCGGGATCGGTATAGGCAACCGACGGGATTGCCCTGGCGTCAAACGCCCGTTTGCGGCCCGCGGCGACCTCGGCGGCAACTTTGCCCTCGTGCGTCGCCTTGTGGGCCAGCATCGGCTCGCCAACGATGTCGCCGATTGCGAAAATGTGCGGAACGTTTGTTCGCATCTGCCGATCAACCGTGATGATGCCTTGGGCGTTGACAGCAACACCGGCCTTGTCGGCATCGACACGCAAACCGTTGGCGCTACGGCCCACGGCGACCAGGATGCGGCCGAACACTTGTGGCTTCGGGGCGTCGGGTCCGTCAAAGCTCACTCGCAAACCCGTGTCCTCGGCTACGACTTCAGTTACCCGGGTGCCTTTTAGGATCTCGCTATAACGTCCGCTTATGCGCTTTTCCAGCGGCCGCACCAGGTCCGCGTCGACGCCGGGCATCAGCGTATCGGTCAACTCCACGACGGACACCTCCACACCCAGCGCGTCGTAAACGCATGCCATCTCCAGGCCGATAATGCCGCCACCGATGACCAACATCGTTGCCGGCAGTTCGGCCAATTCCAGGGAATCGGTCGAGTCCATAATGCGTGGGTCATCGGGCATCCCAGGAAGAGATGCTGACTCGGAACCCGCAGCGATAATGCATTGCTTGAACCCGATCACCTGCTCGCCCTGTTCGCTTTCAACGTGCAGGTGCTGCGGCGACAGGAACCTGCCGGTGCCATGCACGACGCGGACTTTGCGTTGCTTCGCCAGTCCATCCAAGCCGTTGGTCAAACGCCCGACAATCGCGTTTTTCCATTCACGCAGCGCCCCCGGATCGATCTCCGGCGTGCCGAAGCGGATGCCGAACTCGCTCATTGTTTCGGCTTCCTCGATAACCTTTGCAGCGTGCAGCAGCGCCTTGGACGGAATGCAACCAACATTGAGGCAAACGCCCCCCAGCGTTGGATAACGCTCAACCAGCGTCACGTCCAATCCCAGGTCGGCAGCCCGAAAGGCCGCGGTATAGCCTCCCGGTCCTGACCCCAGCACTGTCAGATCGGTTTCGATATCAACCGGACCGCTAAATTCCGCGCCAGACGCAGCCACTGCAACGCCGGGTTCCGCCGGGACCGATGGTTCAGATGCCTCAGGCTTATCTTCCGCAGGTTCGTCATCCTCCGCCGGCGTCATCGTCAGAATCAGGCTGCCTTCCGTAACCTTGTCGCCCACCGCTACCGCTACGCTTCCGACCTCCCCAGATACCGGGGCGGGTACATCCATAGCGGCCTTCTCAGTTTCCAGGGTAATCAGCGGGTCTTCGGTGACTATAGAATCGCCGGGGGAAACGTGGACTTCTATGACTTCCACGTCGGTGAAATCGCCGATGTCGGGAACCTTAACCTCTTTGCTTACTGCCATGCTGGCGCCCGTCAGTCCTTAAGCAACGTGTCCACGTCACCGAGCACTTCCGCCAGGAAGGTCGTGAACCGAACCCCGGTTGCACCGTCGATGATGCGGTGGTCATACGACAACGACAGCGGCAATATCATGCGTGGCACGAGTTCGCCGTCATGGTAGACCGGTGTCAGTTTTGCGCGGGCAACACCAAGTATCGCCACTTCCGGGGCATTGATGATCGGCGTAAACGAAGTTCCGCCGATGCCGCCGAGGCTGGATATCGTAAAACATCCACCCTGCATTTCTTCGGCTTTGAGTTTGCCCTCCCGCGCTTTTTGACTGAGCTCTGCCAGGTCCCCGGCCAATGTAAACAGATCTTTTTTGTCTGCGTCGCGTATTACCGGAACGAGCAGTCCCTTAGGGGTATCGGCTGCAAAACCGATGTGCATGTATTGCTTGTAGACCAGGCTCTTCGCATCCGGCGTCAACGAGGTGTTGAACAGAGGAAATTCCTGTAATGCCCGCACACATGCTTTGATAATAAATGCCAGTGGCGTCAGCGAAATGCCGTCTTTAGCCGCATCAGCCTTCATTGCCTTACGCCGCTCCTCGAGCTCGGTAATATCGGCTTCGTCATTCTGGGTAACGTGCGGCAGATTGACCCAGCTCGCATGCAGCCGTGGCCCTGAGATTTTCTTGATTCGGTCCAGCGGTTTGACTTCGACAGCGCCGAATTTTGCGAAATCGACTTCGGGGACCGTCGGCAGTGCCGGCCCGGCCGGAACCGGCCCTCGTCCGGTCAGAATCGCCTTAACAAACGCCTTGATGTCATCCTTCAGCACCCGCTGTTTAACCCCGGTGCCGGTGATCTGGCCGAGGTCGACACCGAGCTCCCGCGCAAACTTGCGGACCGACGGAGCGGCGTGGGCACGAGCGAAATTCGTCTCGTTTATCGGCGGAAGCGTCGACGGTGTTGCTAAGGATTGCGCCGTGGCGGTGGTGGCGACCGGTGCGCTGACGGATGCTTCGGGCCTGTCGGGTTCGGGCTCGACGCGAGCGACTTGTGCGGCTTCCGTTGGCTCCTCGGTCACCGCCTCGGCCGTTTCCAGCACCACGATCGGGCTACCTTTGGACACCCGGTCCCCGACACTGACCAACAGCTCCTTAACGGTGCCCCCATACGGTGTCGGCACCTCCATCGCGGCCTTGTCAGTCTCCAGCGTTATCAGCGAATCTTCGACGGCAACCGTATCGCCAGGAGCGACCATGACTTCGACGATCTCCACGTCGGAGAAATCGCCGATATCCGGAACTTGCACTTTCTGCCGCGCTGTCATCGCTGCCCGTTTTCCACATTCGACTCCAAATGACAGTGCATCATACGGTTACCGGGTTTGGCTTATCCGGGTCTATTTCCAGCGCGACCACCGCAGTTTGTACGGTTTCGCGATCCAGTTTGCCGTCATCTGCCAGTGCTTTGAGTGCAGCCAGAACGATATTGCTGCTGTTCACTTCGAAAAACTCCCGCAGCGCTGCCCTCGAGTCGCTGCGTCCGAATCCATCGGTGCCAAGCACGACGAAACGTCCGGGCACCCATTGACGGATCTGGTCGGGCACTATCCGCATATAATCCGAAGCCGCGATGAACGGACCGTCGATACCCTCGAGGCAGGTGCCGACATACGGGGTCCGGCCCGTGGCCGTCGGATTCCGCCGATTCCAGCGATCGCAATCAATACCCTCACGGCGTAATTCGCTGTAACTGGTTACACTCCATACATCTGCTGCAACGTCGAACTGCTGTTCGAGAACCTTCGCGGCGGCAAGCGCTTCACGCAGAATAGTGCCGGATCCGAATAACTGCACCCGCAGCCCGTCGCCATCGGCCGATCTGACGCGGTACATACCGTTGACAATACCCTGCTCCGCCCCGTCAGGCATCGCCGGATGTACGTAATTTTCGTTCATGCAGGTGATGTAATAGAAAATGTTTTCCTGTTCGCGGTACATCCGACGCATCCCTGCGTGGATGATGACTGCGAGCTCGTAGGCATATGCAGGATCATAGGAAACACAGTTGGGAACATTGGGAGCAAGGATATGGCTGTGCCCGTCCTGGTGCTGCAGACCCTCACCGGCCAGCGTCGTTCGGCCTGCGGTGCCACCGATTAAAAAGCCCCGGGTCTGCATGTCCCCGGCGGCCCAGATAAAGTCACCGATGCGTTGAAACCCGAACATTGAATAAAAAATATAGAACGGGATCATTCGAACGCCGTGATTTGAATACGATGTGCCGGCTGCAATCCATGAACAGAACGCACCGGCTTCGTTAATCCCTTCTTCCAGAATCTGGCCCTTACGGTCTTCGCGGTAAGACATCAGGGTTTCGGAATCCTGCGGTGTGTACAACTGGCCCACCGACGAATAGATACCGATTTGTCTGAACATCCCCTCCATGCCGAAAGTCCGGGCCTCATCCGGGATGATCGGGACGATGTTGTCGCCAATGTTTTCATCGCGGACCAGCTTGGTCAGAATCCTGACAAAGGCCATGGTCGTGGAAATTTCGCGGTCTCCGCTGCCGTCCAGCTGCTGCTGAAACGCTTCCAGCCCCGGGATCTCTAGCGGTTGCGCTTCGCTATTGCGTGCCGGTAAAAAGCCGCCGAGTTGTTGCCGCCGTTCGTGCAGGTAGCGCAGTTCCTCGCTGTCTTCCGGTGGTTTGCGGTACGGAACCTCATCGATCTCGGAATCCGAAACGGGGATATTGAACCGGTCGCGAAATGCCTTTAAATCTTCGACATCCAGTTTTTTCGCCTGGTGTGCAGTCATCTTGCCTTCACCGGCCTCCCCCATGCCAAAGCCCTTGATCGTTTTTGCGAGGATAACGGTCGGTCGGCCTTCGTGGCGGACGGCCCGGTCATACGCGGCGAAGACCTTGATCGGGTCCAGGCCACCGCGGTTCAGGCGCCAGATTTCCTCATCCGACATGTTGGCAACCATGTCTTTTAATTCGGGATATTTGCCAAAGAAATGCTCGCGGACGTAGTTGCCATCCATGGCTTTGAAATTCTGATATTCGCCGTCGACACATTCTTCCATGACGCGGCGTAGCAGCCCTTGATGGTCGCGTTCCAATAACGGATCCCACCGCGAGCCCCACAGGACTTTAATTACATTCCAGCCGGCACCACCGAATGCCGCTTCGAGCTCCTGGATGATCTTGCTGTTGCCTCGTACCGGCCCATCGAGCCGCTGCAGGTTGCAGTTGATGACAAAAATCAGGTTATCGAGCTTCTCGAGGACGGGCATGGTGATGGCGCCCATGGACTCGGGCTCATCCATCTCACCATCACCAAGAAAACACCAGACTTTGCGTCCGTCGGTATCGACAATTTCGCGATGCTTGAGGTAACGCATAAAACGCGCCTGAAAGATCGCCATCATCGCGCCCAGGCCCATCGACACCGTGGGAAACTGCCAAAAATCGGGCATTAACCAGGGGTGTGGGTAGGATGCAAGGCCGCGGCCTCCAACCTCACGCCGGAAATGACTCAATTCCTGCTCGGACAGACGTCCCTCGAGGTAGGCTCGCGCGTAGATGCCAGGTGATGAGTGTCCCTGCATATAAATAAGGTCGCCGCTGTGATCAGCACCCGCAGCGCGCCAGAAATGATTGAACCCGACCTCGTAAAGCGTCGCGGATGACGCATAACTGGCGATATGTCCGCCGTATTCGGAGCTGCGCCGATTGGCCTGAACGACCATGGCCATCGCGTTCCAGCGAATATAGGCTTCGATGCGCCGTTCGATGGCGCGATTGCCGGGATATTCCGGCTGCTGTGCGACGCCGATGGTGTTGAGGTAGGCCGTGTTCGGGCTGTAGGGTAAATACGCACCGGAACGGCGTGCGTAGTCGATCATGTGTTCCAGCAGGAAATGTGCTCTCTCGGTTCCGTGCAGCTTGAGTACGGATTCAATCGACTCCAGCCACTCTTGTGTTTCCTGGGGGTCGATGTCGTCGAAGCGATTTAAGTCAGTCACAGGTGCGCAGTTCGTGTTCTGATTAACATCTGGGCATGCCGGACCGCTGCGGCATATGCCGTATAATTCGGGCGGAAACCACGGCGCACCCCATGAGGCCCCGTTATCATCGGGGTTTCCTTTTTTTAGGTCAAGACACCGAGCTATGCCAGAACTTCTCCCTGCCGGCCTCGGGCTGCGGCTGCAACAATCGCCGCGTCGGATAACCCGGGCGGCGGTGGATTCGCTGGAGCAGCTGATCATTGTCACCCCGGCCAAGTGGCCCGATAAAGGCTGGAGCCAACTGCCCGATGGGAAACAGCTCCGAGCGCTGGTGCGCCGGGCCGGCGTGGAGCCGGGGCGACGAATTTTGCAGTCGCGGCGGTCGAATCGGCTGGCCACCGGGCTCACGCTGGGCAGGCTGCCGGATGCGGCCGAGAGTATCGGGATACCCGGCGCCTACCCACTGCTGCGGTTTGCCGGGGAGCTGGTGGCTGCAGCGCTGCAGGACAAACCCCACAAACTCGGGCTGACGACGCTCGGGCTGACGGCCGATGAGTCGGCAGGCCTGGTGCGTGCGGTCATTCTGGCTGCCGCTGCGCACCGATTTGAGCTGCCACGGTATCAAAGCGGCAAGACCACGCGTTCGCGGACATTGACACTGAAAGTTTTCGGGCTCGGCAGGCGCGTTGACGTCGGGCGGAGTCTGGCCGAAGCCGAGGCAACCAACCTGGCCCGCTGGTTGACAGCCCAGCCTCCCAACAAGCTCAATGCCGGGACATATCGGGACGCACTGGAACAGCTAAGCGCCGAAAACGGCTGGCACATGCGCTTTCTGGATGAAAAGCAGCTCAAGCGGCTGTCGGCCGGAGCATTCCTGGCAGTCGCCCAGGGGAATGCCAGTGCGGACGCCGGGATCGCCCACATCCGCTACCGACCCGCCAAAACCCGCGCAAAGCCGACGTTGACGTTGGTGGGTAAAGGCATCATTTTCGATACCGGCGGAACGAATCTGAAGCCCTTTAAGGCGATGTTGGACATGCACCACGACATGGCGGGCAGCGCGGTAGCGGTTGCAACCCTACTCGCGCTGACCCGGCTTGAGGTGCCATTTGCAGTGGACTGCTGGCTTGCAATCACCGAAAACCGGCTAAGCGGCGACGCATACAAGTCACGCGACATCGTGACTGCCAGCAACGGTACGACGATCGAGGTCATCCACACCGATGCCGAGGGACGAATGGCGCTGGCCGATACGCTGGCGCTGGCCGCGCGCGAACAGCCGGAACTGATAATCGATTACGCAACTCTGACCGGGTCATGCGTGCAGGCGCTGACCGAGCGATACAGCGGCGTGTTCAGCAATCGCGACGCGCTGAACCCTGTGTTGATCGACGTGGGCCGTGAGTCCGGCGAACGGGTTTGGCCATTTCCGATGGATAAAGACTTCGATGAGGACCTGAAGTCATCGGTTGCGGATATTCTTCAGTGCGCAGTGGACGGCACCGGCGACCACATTCACGCTGCACGGTTTCTGCAGAGATTTGTACCCGACAGCATTCCGTGGGTGCACATGGATCTGAGTGCCAGCAGCCGCAAAAGCGAACTTGCCCAGATTCCACCCGGCACGACCGGATTTGGCGTGCGCTTCACTCTGAGCCTGGTTTTGGACCACGGCGACACTGTAAAACAGGCCGCTAATGCAATCGAAAACTGAACCGGACAGGGCGATGGATTCGGAGCCGGCGTATCCAATCAACCAACGCTTTCGGGGCTTTTTACCGGTGGTCGTGGATGTCGAGACCGGCGGGTTCAATCCCAGGACGGACGCCCTCCTCGACATCGCGGCAGTACTACTGAAATTCGATGACGACGGTTGGCTTCGCCGAGGCGAAACGCATCGGTTTCATGTATTGCCGTTCCCGGAAGCCAACATCGAAGCGGCGTCGCTGGAAGTGAACCGGATTGATCCCCATCACCCATTGCGGCCGGCGATCCCCGAGCGCGATGCCCTGCAACGCGTATTTCGCGAAGTTCGCCAGGAAATGCGCGATACTGAATGCACTCGCGCCATACTCGTCGGACACAATGCACATTTCGACTTGAGTTTTGTGAACGAAGCGGTTGCTCGTGCCGGCATCAAAAGAAATCCCTTCCACCCGTTCAGCGTATTTGACACGGCTACTCTTGGAGGCGTGGCTTTCGGTCAGACTGTGCTGGCCCGGGCCGCCGACGCGGCCGGGCTGGGCTGGGACGCGGACGCCGCGCATTCAGCTGCTTACGATGCGGAGCAAACCGCCGATCTGTTCTGTGAAATCGTGAACCGGTTCAGGCCGGCGTTCGAAAGTGCGCTGAGTGCGCCCACCGATGCCCGGGACGAAGGGTAATTCCAGCGGCGTTGCGGTATCTCGAAACCGGCTACTCGAGTTCCTCGAGCAATTTTTTCAGCTCGCCAGATTCGTACATCTCTACCGCGATATCTGATCCGCCCAGTAATTCACCGTTGACGTACAGTTGCGGAAATGTCGGCCATTCGGAGTAATCCTTTAGCCCCTGGCGAAGTTCAGGATCTTCCAGAATATTTACATAGGCAAAGCGCTTGTCGCATGCTTTCAACGCGTTGACCACCTGCGCGGAGAATCCGCACTGAGGGAAATCCGGTGTTCCCTTCATGTAAAGCAGAACCGGAAACTCGGTCAGTTGTTCCTGGATACGCTCGCTAATCGTCACTGTGTTGGGTCCGTCATAGGCGATTAAACGACCAGTATATCGCAGCCGGTGCAATATCGGGGCTTTAACCCGCTGGAGTATGCTTTGGGGAACGGCGCCGCAGATCCTCGACCAGGGCCCATTGCTCCTCGCCGCTCATAGTGCCCCAGGCGATGATCTCCTCCAGGCGCCGCAGGCAGCCCATGCACACGTGTTCCTCATCCAGCGTACAAATGTTGACGCACGGGGACATGGGGCGGGATGCTCTGCTGTCCATAGATAGCCTCGGGTCACGGTACCTCCGATCGGAGGCCCCCGCCAGAGTCCACATTGAAATATGTGGACTGCTCGCCTATTCTTCCGTGGGGATTATGTATAAGAACCGTTGGGCCTGCTAGCCGGCGGGTTGATCGGCAATATCCAAGACGGGGGAACAAAAAGCATGAATCCACTCAAAACCGTTACCGGAACTCTGGTTTCCGGCCTGATCCTGGCGGCGATTATCGCCTTTGCAGCAACCAGTGTCGGCATGGCTGACAGCGGCGCCGTGGTGATCTTTATACACGTGGCCGTCGGCGTCACATGGATTGGCCTGCTTTACTATTTTAATTTCGTGCAGGTCCAGGCCCTGGCAGACGCCGCGGCAGACGAAGGGGGTCCCGGAGGTGCAGCTATTACCAAGTATGTGGCGCCGCGGGCGCTGCTCTGGTTCCGCTGGTCGGCCCTGGCTACCTGGGTTAGCGGTGCACTGTACCTGGTGGAGAACGGCAATTTCATGAATGCCTTCACGCTCGGAGCAATGCCGCAAGGCGGTGACCCGGTATATGGCGTGACCATCGGCGTCGGCGCCTGGCTGGGCTCGGTCATGCTATTCAACGTCTGGATCCTGATCTGGCCAAACCAGAAAAAAGTGTTGGGGATCGTCGAAGCCAGCGCCGAACAGATCGCGTCGGCGAAGTTCGTTGCGCTAATGGCGTCGCGCACCAACACCGCGTTGTCCATCCCCATGCTGATGAGCATGGTCGGCGCACATCATGGGTATTTCCTGTAAACCGCTACCGCATCTGAAACATCGGTATCATTGAAAGACCCGGCCCGGCCGGGTCTTTCATTTCAGGTGTGCGAGGATTATTAAGTGGCCACAGCAAAACCGTCGGGATTGTTTGCGCGACGTATCGCCGACGACACGCGCCGTGCGCTGGCGGAAGATGTCGGCGACGGAGACCTGACCGCCGCCCTGGTGCCCGAGGATACTCAAGCGTCCGCGACGGTCATCGCGCGAGAACC
>PVMK01119206.1_pt1 | contig 19642 bp, 19 predicted proteins | sample 1853481 | NCBI WGS metagenome assembly PVMK01 (sample SAMN08533507, study PRJNA380276) | Marine sediment metagenome, whole genome shotgun sequencing project. | reverse complement strand
CGGGAGGTTATAGCGCATGAACCACTTCCAGTATCGCAACGGCGAGCTCTACTGCGAGGACGTTCCGCTGTCGGAGATTGTCTCCAAGTACGGGACGCCGCTCTACGTCTACAGCTACTCTACTTTCGAGCGTCACTTCCATGTCTTCGACGGCGCCTTCGCCGAGGTGCCCCATCTCACCTGCTACGCCGTCAAGGCGAACTCGAACCAGGCGCTCCTCTCCCTCGTAGCCGGCTGGGGGGGAGGCATGGACGTCGTCTCCGGGGGGGAGCTTTACCGCGCGCTCTCCGCCGGCGTGAAGCCGGGAAAGATTGTCTACGCCGGCGTCGGCAAGACGGTCGAGGAGATCGAGCAGGCGCTCCAGGCGGGCATCCTCATGTTCAACGTCGAGTCGCTGGAAGAGCTCGTGCGGATCGACGCCACGGCCGCCCGGCGCGGCGTGAAGGCCCCGGTGGCCTTTCGGGTCAATCCCGCCATCGACCCCATGACGCACAAATACATTGCCACCGGCCTGCGGGAGAGCAAGTTCGGCATCGAGGCCGAGAGCGTCATCGAGAGTTATCGCGATGCCCTGGCGATGCAGCACATCGAGGTCGTCGGCATCCACGCCCACATCGGGTCGCAGATCACCCAGACCGGGCCTTTCCGGGAGGCGATGGAGAAGCTGTCGGATATCATCCGCCAGGTGCGGGAACTTGGCGCCGACATCCGCTACGTCGACATCGGCGGCGGTCTCGGGATCACCTATGACGAGGAAGAGCCGCCGGCCCCGGATGCCTTCGCCGCCGAGCTCCTCCCCTTCTTCAAGGAGTGGGGCTGCACCATCGTGACTGAGCCGGGGAGGGTCATCGTCGGCAACATAGGCTCTCTCCTCACCAGGGTGCTCTACCGCAAGGAGTCGGGGGTGAAGAAGTTCCTCGTTGTCGACGCGGGCATGAACGATCTTATGCGCCCGAGCCTCTACGGCTCCTACCACGGCATTCGCCCGCTGCGGCAGAGAGAGATCTCGGCGGCGCGGGAGAAGGTGGACGTGGTGGGGCCGATCTGCGAGTCGGGCGATTTTCTGGCCAAGGACCGGGAGCTTCCCGACATTTCGGCGGGAGAGTACCTCGAGGTGGGGAGCGCCGGTGCCTACGGCTTCACCATGGCCTCCAACTACAACTCCCGCCCGCGGCCGGCGGAGATCCTCGTTCGGGGGGCGTCGCATTTTGTCATCAGGGAGCGCGAAACCAACGAAGACCTTGTTCGAGGAGAAAAGGTTCCCTCCTCTCTGGCGGGGACGGGCGAGACCCCTCCTCAGCCCGAGTGAAGCGCCCGGTTACGGGAAAGGCGGTGCGTGATGGCCAGTCTTGCCTTCTGGAAGATGAGCGGCAGCGGGAATGATTTCATCCTTATCGACAACCGCCGCGGGGCCGTCCCTGCGTCCGCGGGAGCCGATCTGGCTCGCCGCCTCTGCGCCCGGCGCTTCTCCGTCGGAGCCGACGGGCTGATCCTGATACGGGACTCCGCCCGCGCCGATTTCGCCTGGAGTTTTTTCAATGCCGACGGCAGTGAGGCGGCGATGTGCGGCAACGGCGGCCGCTGTGCCGCCCGGTTCGCTTTTCTCAAGGGGATCGCGCCGGAGAAGATGTGTTTCGAGACCGGTGCCGGCCTGATCAGGGCGGAGGTCAAGGGGGAGAGGGTGAAACTCCAGCTTCCCGAGCCTTACGGGTTCCGGTCCCAGGTGCCCCTGGCGGTGCAGAAAAAGCGGCAGTCGCTCAGCTTTGTCGTCGTCGGCGTGCCCCACGCCGTCCTGGCGGTTGACGATCTCGAATCGGTGCCGGTGGTGCGGTGGGGGCGGGAGATTCGCAACCACGAGGAGTTTGCGCCCGCGGGGACGAACGTCAATTTTTTTCAGGTCGGCGGCGGGCGGAAGCTGGCGGTCCGAACCTATGAACGGGGAGTCGAAGGGGAGACCCTGGCCTGTGGGACCGGTTCGGTGGCCGCCGCCATGGTGGCCGCCGCCGCCGGCAGGGTTCGCCCTCCCGTCCGGGTCCTCACCCGGGGAGGGGAGGAGCTGACGGTTTACTTCCGCCGGCGGGGAACGTCTTTTCGCGAAGTTTTTCTGGAAGGGGCGGCCCACCTGGCTTACGAGGGGAAAACTTTTGAGGGGGGAGAGTGAAATGTTCTCTGGTTCAATGACGGCACTGGTGACACCATTCAGGGACGGCGAACTCGATGAGAAGTCCTACCGGGAACTCATCGAGTGGCAGATAACCTCGGGCACCGACGCCCTCATCCCCTGCGGCACGACCGGCGAGTCGGCGACCCTTTCCCACGAGGAGCACGACCGGGTCGTGGAAATATGCGTCGACGCCGTCGGCGGCCGCGTGCCGGTCATCGCCGGGGCCGGATCGAACTCGACCGCCGAAGCCCTCCGCCTGACCCGCCACGCGAAAGATGCCGGCGCCGACGGGGCCCTCCTCATCACCCCCTATTACAACAAGCCGACTCAGGAGGGGCTCTACCAGCACTACAGCCACATCGCCGGGAAGGTCGACATCCCCATCGTTATGTACAACGTGCCCAGTCGCACCGGCACCAACCTCCTGCCGGAGACGGTCGCCCGCCTCGCCGCGATACCCAACATCGTGGCCGTGAAGGAGGCGACCGCCGATCTCTACCAGGTGAGCAAGATCGTTCAGCTCTGCGGCGATCGCCTCGCTGTCATCTCCGGGGACGACTTCACCGTCCTGCCTCTCCTGGCTGTCGGGGGCAAGGGAGTGATATCCGTCGTCTCCAACGTCGCCCCGGCCGACATGGCGGCCCTGGTCGACTCCTTCTTCGCCGGGGATCTGGAGAAGTCGCGGGCGATGCACGACCGGTTGACGCCGCTGGCGGAGGCGATGTTCTTCGAGACCAATCCCATTCCCGTCAAGACCGCCCTGGAGATGATGGGGAAAATAAAGTTTGAAGTCCGCCTGCCTCTGACGGTGATGAGCGCGAAAAACCGGGACCGACTCGAGAAAGTGCTCCTGGCCGCCGGTTTGCTGGCCGGGTAGGACAATGGAAGGAGTTTATCTGGCATGATAAAGGCTTTGGTTGCAGGCGTCGGCGGGCGGATGGGAGGTCGGATCATCGCCGCCCTTGCCGATCAGAAGGGAATCACCCTCACCGGCGCCTTCGAGAAGAGAGGGCACCAGGCCGTCGGTCTGGACGCGGGCGTGATCGCCGGCGCCGGGACGAACGGCATCGTCGTAGTCGATCGGCTCGAGTCGATCGTCTCCTCGGGCGACGTGATCATAGATTTTACCGATCCCGACGCGACGCTTCGACACCTGGAAATCGCCGTCGAGTACGGCAAGGCGATGGTGATCGGCACGACCGGGATGGACGCCGCCCAGCAGGAGGAACTGGAGAAGGCCTCGCGGAAGACCCCGATCGTCTTCGCCCCCAACACCAGCGTGGGGGTGAACCTTCTGTTCAAGGTCCTCGCCGACGTGGCGGCCACTCTCGGCGACGATTACGATGTGGAGATTGTCGAGATCCATCATCGCTACAAGAAGGATGCCCCTTCCGGAACCGCCCGGAAGATGGGAGAGATCGTGGCCTCGGCTCTCGGCCGCGACCCGGACGAGGTGATCGTCAGCGGCCGTTCGGGAATGGTCGGCGAGCGCCCGGAAAAGGAAATCGGAATCTTCTCTCTCCGCGGCGGCGATGTCGTCGGTGAGCACACCGTGACTTTCGCCGGCTTGGGAGAGCGCATCGAGTTCACCCACCGGGCTCACTCGCGCGACACTTTTGCGCGCGGGGCGGTGCGGGCGGCCATGTGGATCGCCGGCCGGGTCCCCGGTCTTTACGACATGACCGACGTCCTCGGCCTGAACAAGTAGGCATGAACCGGGAAGCAGCCGCCTTCGTGCGGTTCCTCCACGAAGGGCGCTGGCGCTACGGTCTCCTCGGCGAGGGCGAGGTCGTCCCGCTGCGCGGCTCGATTTTCGGCCGCTGGGAGAGGGCGGGGCGCCCCCTTCCCCTCGAAGGGGTGAGGCTCGGTCCCCCCTGCCGCCCATCAAAAATAGTCGCCGTCGGCGTAAACTACCGGGCCCACGCCCGCGAGATGGGACACAGCCTGCCCCCGGACCCCAAGATTTTTCTCAAGCCGGCCACCGCGGTGATCGGGCCCGGCGCGACGATCCTCTGCCCGGCGATGGCGGCGCAGGTGGACTACGAAGCGGAACTCGCCGTCGTTATCGGCCGCCGGGCGAGAAACGTGTCGCGGGAGGAGTCGGCGAAGTACATTCTCGGCGGCACCTGCTTCAACGACGTGACGGCGCGGGACCTGCAGAAGAGGGACGGGCAGTGGACCCGGGCGAAATCCTTCGACACCTTCGCTCCCCTGGGCCCGGCGATCGTGACGGGCCTTGACCTCTCCTCCCTCGTCATCGAATCCTACCTGAACGGAGAGAGACGGCAGTCGGCGTCGACGGCGGATCTCATCTTCCCGGTGGAAGATCTTGTCTGCTTCATCTCCCGGGTGATGACGCTTCTGCCCGGCGACATCATCGCCACCGGTACGCCGGAGGGGGTCGGCCCCATGTCTCCGGGAGACCGTGTCGAGGTCAGGATCGAGGGCATCGGGTCTCTCGTGAACGCCGTCGGGCGGTGAACTTTTTCCCCTTTCTGTGGTAGATTAGCGCCAGCGACATTATTGCCAGTTAAGGTTTGTGAGGGAGAGTGAGATGACTGATTTTTCGGCCCGCCAAGCAAAGAACCTTGCCAAGCTTCCGCCCTACCTCTTTGCCAAGATCGACGCCCTCAAGGCCGAAGCCGTTGCCCGCGGGGTGGACGTCATCGACATGACCGTCGGCGATCCTGACCGGCCCACCTTCCCCTCGATCATTCGCAGCATGAAGAAGGCGCTGGCCGACAAGTCGAATCACCAGTACCCCTCCTACGTCGGCAAGCTTTCCTTCCGTGAGGCCGTAGCTTCCTGGTATGGTACGCGCTTCGGCCTGGATCTCGACCCGAAGCGGGAGGTCCTGACCCTTATCGGTTCGAAAGAAGGCATCGGCCACATACCCTTTGCCTTCCTCGACCCCGGGGATGTCTCCCTCGTCCCCGATCCGGCCTACCCGGTCTATGCCGCCGCCACGATCATGGCGGGCGGCGAGGCGTACCCTCTCCCCCTGGAGAAGAAGAACAAGTTTCTCCCCGATTTCAGCCTGGTGCCGAAGGAGATCGCCGACCGGGCAAAGCTCCTTTTCCTGAACTACCCCAACAACCCGACGGCGGCCACGGCCGACCGGGATTTCTTCGAGGAAGTCGTGGAGTTCGCCCGCCGGACGGGAGTGATCGTCTGCCACGACAACGCCTATTCCGAAACCTGGTTCGAAGGGGACCCGCCCTCTTCGTTTCTGGAGGCGAAGGGGGCGAGGGAAGTCGGCGTGGAGTTTCACTCTCTCTCCAAGATCTACAACATGACGGGGTGGCGGATCGGCTTCCTGGTGGGAAATGCGAGTGTTATCAGTAGTCTGGGAAAAGTCAAGACGAACATTGACTCCGGCGCCTTCGGGGCGGTGCAGGATGCCGGCATCGCCGCGCTCACCGGAGATCAGCGCCCGGTAGAGCGAATGGTCCGGCTCTACAAGCGCCGCCGCAACGCTTTCTGCCGGGGTCTCCGCCGTTTGGGTTTTAAGTTCAACCGTCCGAAGGCCACCTTCTACATCTGGTGTGAAGTGCCGACGGACTTCACCTCCGAGTCCCTCTGCATTCACCTCCTCAACGAGGCGGGCGTCCTCTGCACTCCGGGAAGCGGATTCGGGAAGCATGGTGAAGGCTATGTCCGTTTTGCCCTGACTGTCGAGGGTCCGCGTCTCGAGGAGGCGGTGGAGAAGATGGGGAAAGCACTATAGCCTCTCGATCTTCCGGCGGGGGACGGGAAAGAGTCTTCCTCGGCCTCGGATCGAATGTCGGCCGCCGGCCGGACCACCTCCGGAGGGCCCTCCGTGTCCTCCCGGCCCCACTGATTCGGGTGGCAAAGATCTCTTTTCTTTACAACACAACGCCGGTAGGATATACTGCCCAGCGTGATTTTTTGAATGGAGTTCTCGAGATCCGCACGTCGCTCGGCCCGGTGGAACTCCTGGGGCGGCTTCAGGAGGCAGAACATCGTTTAGGAAAGGCGGTTTCTTTCCGTGGGGGACCCCGGAAGATAGACATTGACTTGTTGCTCTATGGGAATCGAGTTGTGAGAACACGGGATCTTGTTCTTCCCCACCCCCGTCTGCACCGGCGGAAGTTTGTCCTTGTCCCCCTCGCTGAAATCGCCCCCTCCTTCATTCATCCAGGCGTGAGAAAGAGCGTTGCCCGGCTCCTCGATGAGTGCCGGAGCAGCGAGGAAGTGGAGTGCTGGGGGAAATGGTGATGCAAATCCTGGGCGCCGGTGAAAACGATGTTCTTTCCCCGGGCGGAAATTCAGCGTGACGGAGAGGGGAGCGGATTCTTCGGTGGAGCGAGGGAAGAACATTGTCATAGAAGGACCGATCGGGGTCGGCAAGACGAGTCTCGTCAACCTGCTGGCCAAGAAGTTCTCGGCTCGTCACGTTCTGGAAGCGGCGGAGGAGAACCCCTTTCTCAAGAAGTTTTACTCCGACACCAAGCGCCACGCCTTTCAGACGCAGCTCTTCTTTCTTCTCTCCCGTTTCCGTCAGCAGGTGGAACTGGCGCAGCAGGACCTCTTCCAGCAGAGCGTCGTCTGCGATTACCTCTTCGACCGCGACAAGATTTTCGCCTACCTGAATCTCGACGACAACGAGCTGGCTCTCTACGAGCAGATTTACTCCATTCTCAAGCCGAGGCTGATCGTGCCCGACGTGGTCATCTACCTCCAGGCGAGTACGCAGGTTCTCCTGGAGCGGATCAGGCGCCGGGGGAGGGATTACGAAAAGCAGATCTCGAGCCAATACCTGGAGGAGCTGAACCAGGCCTACAACTACTTCTTTTTCCACTACTCGGAGACGCCTCTCCTGGTCATCAACACGAGCGTGATCGACTTCGTGAAGAATCCGGCCGACCTGGACGACCTGGCGCGCCAGATCCGGCATGCGAAGAAAGGCACCGAGTACTACACCCCCCCGCAATCGGTGAGGCGCTGAGTATGAAGCGGGTGACGGTACGGACGCTGCGGGAAAAAAAGGAGAAAGGCGAAAAGATCGCCATGCTGACGGCCACGGATTTCTCCTGGGCGCGGATCATCGACGGGGCGGGCATCGACGTTGTGCTCGTCGGCGACTCTCTGGCGCAGGTCTCTCTCGGTTACGACACCACCCTGCCGGTTGAGATGGACGAGATGCTCCTCTTCGTCAAAGCGGTGGCCCGGGGGGTGGAAAGGGCTCTCGTCATCGCCGACATGCCGTTCCTTTCGTTCCAGGTGGACGGAATCGAGGCGAGGAGGAACGCCGGCCGTTTCCTCAAGGAGGGGGCGGCGGCGGGGGTGAAGATAGAAGGCGGTGTCGAGGTCGCGGAAACGGTGGCCGACATCGTGTCGATGGGCATCCCGGTCATGGGCCACGTCGGGCTCACGCCGCAATCGGTGCACGCCTTCGGCGGGTATCGGGTGCAGGGAAAAAATCCGGGACGGGCAAAAGAAATTCTCGAGGGGGCGCGGGCCCTGGAGGAGGCCGGTGTCTTTGCCGTCGTTCTCGAGGGGATACCCGCTTCGCTCGCCCGAGAGGTGACGGCGGCCCTGAGCGTGCCGACGATCGGCATCGGCGCCGGGCCGGAGTGTGACGGTCAGGTGCTGGTTCTGCACGATCTTCTCGGCATCTACCGGGAGTTTACGCCTAAGTTTGTCAAACGCTACGCCGACCTGGGCGCGGAAGCCGAGAAGGCGGTGCGGGAATTCTGCAGTGAGGTGCGGGGAGGGAAATTTCCAGATGAAGAGTACTCCTTCAACTAGTGTGATCCGAACTATCGACGAGATGCGGGCCTTTTCGGAGGCCGCCGCACGCAAGAAGAAGAAGATCGGCCTCATTCCCACCATGGGAGGTTTTCACGACGGCCATCTCAGCCTCGTCAAGGCGGCCAAGAGATTCAAGAAACGCTGTGACCTGATCGTCGTCAGTATTTTCGTCAACCCGACCCAGTTCGGCCCGCGCGAGGACCTGGAACACTACCCCAGGGACCTGGAAGCGGATTTGAAGAAGCTCGAGAAACTCGGGGTGGCGGCGGTCTTCGCTCCGGAAGCGGCCGAGATGTTCCCCCCCGGCTGCCGCACCTACGTCGAAGTCGACGATCTCTCGCGAAGACTCTGCGGCCGGAGCCGGCCCGGCCATTTCCGCGGGGTGGCGACCGTGGTCGCGAAGCTCTTCAACATCGTGAGGCCGCGGCTCGCCTTCTTCGGGGAGAAAGACTATCAGCAGGTGCTCGTCATCAGGAAGATGGTGAAAGACCTGAACCTCGACGTCGAAATCGAGCAGCGACCCACTGTCCGCGACAAGGACGGGCTGGCTCTGAGCACCCGCAACAGTCACCTCAAGCCGGAGCAGCGGCCGGCGGCCCTTTCCCTGCAGCGGGCTTTCGAGGTGGCCAGAAAGCTCATCGTTTCCGGGGAACGAAATTCCTCGATTCTCATCTCAAACATGAGAGAGGTCCTCCGCGCTCAGCCGGGTGCGGAGGCCGAGTACATCACCGTCTGTCACCCCGAAACGCTCGCCGACCTCGAAGCGGTGGAGGCCAAGACTCTCATTGCCCTGGCCATCCGGATCGACGGTGTGCGTCTGATCGACAACCTCTTCGTCGATCTCGTCAGCCTGGAACGGCAAGAGAAGGAACGGGCAAATAAGAGTACCGGCGGGAAGAAGGCGGAGAGCAAGGGAAAGAAAACCTGATGCGGTACAGCATGCTCAAATCCAAGATCCATCGGGCCCGGGTGACGGACCGGAGCATCGACTACGAAGGTTCGGCCACCATCGACCGCGGACTGATGGATGCCGTGGGAATCCTGCCCTACGAAATGATACAGATCTACGATATTTCCAATGGGCAGCGGTTCGAGACCTACGCCATCGAGGCCCCCGCCGGTTCGGGCGAGGTCTGTGTCAACGGGGCCGCCGCTCGCCTCGTCGAGGTTGGGGACCGCATTATCATCGCTGCCTATGCCCTTTACGATGAGGATGAGGCGAAGAAGCACCACCCGCGCATCGTCGTCGTCGACGAAGAGAACCGCATCGCCAGGAAACTCTGAAGGTCCCCCCTCCCAATCCCACCTGCCTTCGCACCGATGGATATGTCACGTGTCGGATGACCCCTCCCTGTCGGCCTGTCGGCGGGAACGTCTCTAAATATTTATATTAATTAAGTTGTTACAGGATCACATTCCCTTTCTTTCAAGATCCTTTCTGCCGGGGAACCCTTTGCTGCCAGGTGGCAAGAGTTCCCAGTTTTCCCTTGACAGAGCCATATACATGCCCTAAACTCCGCCGAAGTGGGATAAAGTGGGGAAGTGTGGGGTAGACCCCCAGGAGGACGGCGGGCATGTTCAAGGGGCGTTATTCACATACTCTTGATGCCAAGGGGCGGCTGAGCATTCCGTCCAAGTTTCGGGAAGTCCTTTCCGATCATCAGGAAGACGTGCTCATTCTTACAAACTTCGACTCCTGCCTGCTGGGATTCACTCAGGAAGAGTGGCGGCTCATGGAGGAGAAGATTCGGGGGCAATCCATGTTTTCCACCATGCTTCGTCAGGACATGCGGTCCTTCGTCCGGTACTTCTTCTCCGGGGCCTCCGAGTGTCCCCTCGACCGGCAGGGAAGGATTCTCATTCCCCCCTCGCTCCGTGAGTTCGCCGAACTGGAAAAGGAAGTGGTCGTCGCCGGGCTTGCCAACAGGATTGAAATCTGGAGCAAGGGAAGGTGGGACGCCTTCCTGCAGGATTCCCGGGACAACTTCGAGGACATAGCCGCCAAACTTTCGGAACTGGAAATATAGTGTGTCCGGCGAGCAGGTACACCAGCCGGTCATGGTCAGGGAAGTGGTGGCGCACCTGGGCTGTGGACCGGGGAAGACGTTCGTGGACGCCACGGTGGGAGGAGGGGGGCATGCCGCCGCGATTCTCGAGGCCAGCTCTCCCGACGGGACTCTGGTCGGGATCGACCGTGACGGGGATATCCTAGCGGAGACGGAAAAGGCGCTGGCGAAATACCGGGGTCGCTTTGAACTGGTGCATGCGAATTTCAGAGACTTGGCCGCAGTGCTCGAGGGGCTGGGGAGGGGGCCGGTGGACGGCCTGCTCCTCGACCTCGGCATTTCGTCGTGGCAGGTCGATACTCCTGAGCGGGGCTTCAGCTTTCGGGCCGAGGCGCCTCTTGACATGCGGATGGACCGGGGCGAGGAAATGACGGCGGCGCGGCTGATACGGGAACTGCCGGAGGAGAAGTTGGCGGAAATCATATGGAAGTTCGGTGAGGAGCGGAGATCAAGGGTCATCGCCCGGTCCATCAAGCGTGCCGTCACGGCGAAGGTGGTTCTCACGACCACCACGCTCGCCCAGATCGTCAAAGAGGCGGTCGGCGGCCGGATGCCGCGGGGGAGGCGCCGGCTCCATCCCGCCACCCGCACCTTCCAGGCGCTGCGAATTGCGGTTAACGGGGAGATGGAAGCCCTGGAGGGCGTCCTCCGCCAATTGCCGGCGGCCATCGCTCCCGGCGGCCGGTGCTGCTGTCTCGCCTACCACTCCCTCGAGGACCGGCTCGTCAAGAACGCCTTCCGCGACTTGGCCGGCAGGGGTATGGAGAAGAGGACCCCGGTCGTGGAAGTCCTGACGAAGAAGCCGCTTGTTCCCGCGGAAGACGAAGTGCGCGCCAATCCCCGATCGCGCTCGGCTCGTTTTCGCGCCTTTCGGAAACTGGAGGAGTAACGATCATGTCGCACGCCCTGCCCCGAGAGTGGTTCGGCACTTCCATCAGAAACGATGGGATGAAACGGGAAAAATCCCGTCCCCGGCTGTGGGGCGTCGTCGCCTATCTTGGTGCGATCGCCCTTCCCCTGGCGGTGCTCCTCTTCTATTTCTGGCAGGGCGTTCAGGTCATCCGGATCGGCTACGAAATCGACCAGCTGAGCCGTGAATATCAGGGGCTTCAGAACGAGCGGAACAGGCTCGCGGTGGAGCTGTCGAGTCTTGAAAGTCTCGGCACCGTCGAAAAACTCGCCGAGAGAGATCTGGGCATGGTGTTTCCCTCCCTTGACCAGGTGGTCGTGGTCAGGGAGTCAGCCGTCCGGGCGACGCCCCCGGCCGCCCCGCCGCCCGACGAGCAGTCGGTCGGGAGCGATCTTCTCGCCACTTTCCGCAAGATCGCCGGCGGCCGGTGAGGTGAGGGGAGGATAGAGGGCAAAGGTCGGGAGAGGATCGTGAAGGGAAGATGGGAAAAGGGATCAATCGGCAGATAAGGCGCCGGATAGTATCGGTGGCCTGTATCCTCACGCTCTGTGGAGGAGCCGTTCTGGCTCGCCTCTATTTCCTGCAGGTGGTGCATCACCAGAAGCTGTCCAGCCGGGCCGCCTCCCAGATTTGCGAGGAGATTCGCTTCTCCCCACGGCGAGGAGACATCCGCGACCGGAGCGGCAGGGAACTGGCGGCGAACGTGGAGGTGGATTCCCTTTACGGGGTGCCCTTCAAGGTGGAGGACCCCGCCGGCACGGCGAAAGCCCTCTCCCGCATCACCGGCGGAGAGAGGAAGCACTTTCTCCGCCAGCTGAAAAGGGGCAATTCCTTCGTCTGGCTCCAGCGCCACCTCTCGCCGGTGACGGCTTCCCGCATCAGGGACCTCGACATCGCGGGGCTGGGCTTCATCAAGGAGAACAGGCGCTACTACCCGCAGCGGGACCTGGCGGCGCAGGTTGTCGGTCTCGCCGGGATCGACAACCAGGGGCTCGAAGGGGTCGAACTCGCCTTTGACATCTACCTGCAGAGGGAAGCCGTATGCCTGGCGGTGGAAAGGGACGCTCGCGGGCAGGACATCATCCTCTCCGGCCTGCCCGAAGACATACTCAGCGAGGGAGATTCCGTGAGGCTCACCCTCGACGAGACGGTCCAGTTCGTCGCCCAGGAGGAACTCGCACGGGGAGTGAGAGAGGCCGGCGCCAAGGGAGGGAGCATTGTCGTCATGGATCCCGGCAACGGGGAGATCCTGGCGATGGCCAACCTCCCTTACTTCAATCCGAACGAATTTCACCAGTACGGGCCGCGCTATTTCCGCAATCGCGCCATCAGCGACCTCGTTGAGCCGGGCTCGATCATGAAGCCCGTTCTGCTGGCGGCGGCGCTCGAGGAGGGGGCGGTGAATCTCGACACGCTCTTCTTCTGCGAGAACGGGGCCATGTCTTTCATGGGGCGGACACTCCACGACGTTCACCCCAACGGCTACCTCGATGCGGCTGGTGTCATTCGGGAGTCGAGCAACATCGGTGCGACGAAGATGGCCATGAAGCTCGGGGCGAAGCACTATGCCGAGTACCTGAAGAAGTTCGGTTTCGGCCAGAAGAGCGGGGTCGACATGCCCGGGGAAGCGGCGGGAATGCTTCGCCCCCTGTCGCAGTGGTCGGGGCTCTCCATCTCCGCGCTGGCCATCGGACAGGAGATCTCCGTGACTACTCTCCAGATGGCGGCCGCCTTCGCCGCTCTCGTGAACGGGGGCGAGCTCTACCGGCCGCTCATAGCCAGGGAGGTCGTCGACGCTTCCGGGAAGGTGGTGAAGAGCTTTCCCTCGACGAGAGTGCGGCGCGTCATTTCACCGGAGACGAGCCGCCAGGTGCGGATGGTGATGACGCAGGTGGTGGAGAAAGGCACCGGCGGCGCCGCCGCGGTGGAAGGCTACAAAGTGGCCGGCAAGACCGGCACGGCCCAGAAGTATGACCAGGCCAAAAGAAGTTACTCCAACGAAAAGTACCTGGCGGCCTTCGCCGGCTTCGCCCCCGCGGAGGAACCGCGGCTGGTGGTGATCGTGATGATCGACGAGCCGCAGGAGTCGATATGGGGAGGCAGCGTGGCGGCCCCGGTCTTCCGTCGCGTGGTGAGCCGCGCCCTGCGCTACCTGAACGTGCCGGCCACCGAAGGCGGCAGGACCCTGATGGTCGAGTCCTGACATGTGGACGGAGGCGATGAAAATCAAGGAACTGTTCGGAGAACTCGAGAGAAGAGGGATGGTGGTCGTGCCGGGTCTTCATGACCGGGAGGTCACCGGCCTGGCGATTGATTCCCGCCAGGTGCGCCCCGGCGATCTTTTCGCCGCTCTCGCCGGCCGAAAATCCGACGGCCATCGTTTTGTCGCCGCCGCCGCCGCCGCCGGAGCCGCCGCGCTTCTCGTTGAAAAAGGAAGGGTCGAACCGGGAGCCGCCGGCTCCGTGCTGCTCGAGACCGACGACGTCCGGGACGTTCTCGGGCAGGTGGCCGACCGGTTCTACGGCCGTCCTTCGACGGAGATAGAAATTTTCGGCGTCACCGGCACCAACGGCAAGACGAGCACCACCTACCTGCTGGAGTCGTTTCTCCGGGCCGCCGGCAAGAGCGTGGGCGTGATGGGCACCATCGACTACCGGTGGGGAGGGCGGACCGAGAGAGCGGCCAGCACCACCCCGGAGTCGACGGAGTTGCAGCGGGTTCTGAGGGCGATGGCCGACGACGGAGTGGAAACGGTCGCCCTGGAGGTTTCTTCTCACGCCCTCGCCCAGCGCCGGCTTGACGGTTGCGTGGTGCCGGTCGCCGTCTTCACCAACCTCAGCCGGGATCACCTCGATTTTCACCGCGACATGGAGGATTACTTCCTCGCCAAGGCGAGGCTCTTCACCGATTTCAACCCGGCCCTGGCCGTCATCAACAGCGACGACCCCTGGGGAAAAAGGCTCCTGGGAATGAGTTCCGGCCGCGTGATCTCTTACGGCCTCAAGGATGGGGCGGACTACACGGCCCGTTCCATCGTCTCCGATGCGTCGGGTCTGCGATTTCGCCTCTGTACTCCGCGGGAAGAGTTCGAAGCGGAGTCACGCCTTCTCGGCACGCACAATGTCTACAACATTCTGGCCGCGGCGGCGGCGGCGCTGGAATACGGACTCGACGGGGATGCCGTCCGTGAGGGCATCAGGGCGGCGGCCCGCATCCCGGGACGATTCGATCTCGTCCCCTCCGCGAGCGGAAGGACGGTGATCGTCGACTACGCTCACACCCCCGATGCTCTCGATTACGCTCTCCGCTCCGCCAGGTCCATTGCCCGGGGATCACTCATCCTCGTCTTCGGATGCGGCGGCGACCGCGACCGGGGGAAACGGCCCCTGATGGGAGCGGCGGCCGCGAGGCTGGCGGATGTCACTTTTCTCACCAGCGACAACCCTCGGAGTGAAGAGCCGATGGAGATTCTGCGACAGGTCGAGAAAGGTTTCCGCGAAGTCGACGGCAGGAGAGACCGGCTGCACATCGTTACCGACCGGCGCCGGGCCATCCGGGAGGCGCTCGAGTCGGCGGCGAGCGGCGACGTGGTGCTGATTGCCGGGAAGGGTCACGAAGACTACCAGGAACTCTCCGGCGGGGTGGTGCACTTCTCGGATTTCGAGGAGGCACAAGAAGCGCTGAGGGACGCGGGACGGTGAGGATGACGTTGATGGGGCAGGCTCTTTCGCTTCGGGAGATCATGCGGTGCACCGGGGGAACGACTCACTCCCCGGGGACCGGCGCCGCCCGCGGAGTTTCGACCGACAGCCGTTCTCTCCCTGACGGCGCCCTCTTTGTCGCCCTCCGGGGGGAGCGTTTCGACGGCCATGACCATCTCGCCGCCGCCTTCCGGCGGGGAGCCTGGGGAGCTCTGATCGCCGCCGATGTCCTCGAGAGGAGCGGTCTTCGCCGGCAGATGGCGGCCTTCCCCGACCGGGCGGTCGTCGTCGTCGCCGACACGGAGCGTGCCCTCGGCGACCTCGCCCGCTGTCACCGGGAGGCCCTCGACATCCGGGTCGTGGGCATCACGGGCAGCAACGGCAAATCCACCACCAAGGAGATGACGGCCGCCATCGTGGCGGAGCGGTGGCGGGTGCACAAGAACAAGGGGAATCTCAATAACCTCATCGGCCTTCCCCTGACGATCCTGGAACTCGACGAGAGGCACGAGATCGCCGTCCTGGAAATGGGCATGAACCGGAAGGGCGAAATCCGCCGCCTCGCCGCCATCGCCTCGCCCGACGTGGGAGTGGTGACCAACGTCGGCCCGGTGCACCTCGAACACCTCGGCACCATCGATGATGTGATCGCCGCCAAAGCCGAACTCCTCGAGGGTCTGGGACCGGCGGCGACGGCGGTGATCAATGACGATGACCCGGCGACGGCGAGGCTGCGTTCTGCCCTGCGCGGCCCCGCTGTTACCTTCGGGCTGGGGACGAGAGCGGACGTCCGGGCCGACCGCGTACGCCTCGGCCCGGCGGGCAGTTCCTTTACCCTCCTCTCGCCGGCGGGAGCGGTGGCGGTCACGATCCCCTTTCCGGGGGAGCACAACGTGAGAAACGCCCTGGCGGCCGCCGCGGCCGCCGCTGTTCTCGGCGTCGAGCTGGAAGAGATCCGCGAGGGACTGAGGAAGGCGCCGCCGCTGGACATGCGTTTTACCGAATTGAAGTTCCGCGGGGGGATACGGATCATCAACGACGCCTACAACGCCAATCCGGTGTCGATGCGTGCCGCCCTGGATTCACTGGGCCTGATTGAAGGAAGGCCGCGGCGGGCAGCCGTTCTCGGGGACATGCTCGAGCTCGGCGGGCACGCCGATGAGGCGCACCGGGCTCTCGGCGTGGAGGCGGGCCGGGCCGGTCTCGATCTCATCGTCGCCGTGGGGGAGTTCGCCCCGCTGGTGGCGGAGGGCGCGCGGGCGGGCGGTGGCGACGGGCAGCACATCGAGGTGGCCGCGGACAGCGGGGAAGCGGCGGACATTCTGCGGGGCTGGCTCCGACCGGGCGACCTGGTTCTCCTCAAGGGATCGAGGGGGGTCGGCCTGGAGCGGACCGTGCAGTTCCTGCGGGACGACGGCACCCTCGCCGAGGAGGAATAGAGATGCTCTATCACCTCCTCTACCCCCTCCACGGAAAGCTGGCCCTCCTGAACGTCTTTCAGTACATCTCCTTCCGGGCCGCCTACGCCGCCCTCACGGCCCTGGCGATCAGCTTCCTTGTCGGTCCCTGGATGATCAGGAAGCTCTCGGAACACCACGTGTGGCAGCGCATCCGCGAGGAGGGGCCGGAGAGTCACCAGGACAAGGCCGGCACTCCGACGATGGGAGGGGTGCTGATCGTCACGGCCCTTGTCATCCCGACGCTCCTCTGGGCCCGCCTCGACAATCTCTACATCCGGATGGTTCTCCTCACCACCCTCGGCTTCGCCGCCATCGGTTTCGTGGACGACTATCTCAAGCTGTGGAAGGGCCGGAGTCTGGGGCTGAAGGCGAAGTGGAAGATGGCGGCCCAGGTCGCCGTCGGACTGGCCCTGGGACTGAGTCTGGTCTATTTCACCAACGGCCAGTTCGAGACCCGGGTCAGCCTGCCCTTCTTCAAAAAGGTTCTGATCGACATGGGGAAGTTCTACGTTCCCTTTGTCATCCTCGTCGTCGTCGGCACTTCGAATGCCGTCAATCTCACCGACGGCCTCGACGGCCTGGCCATCGGTCCGATGCTGATCGCGGCCGGCTTCTACACCGTCGTCGCCTACCTGGCGGGAAACGTGAACTTCTCACGCTACCTGCAGATAGTCTACGTCGAGGGAGCCGGTGAGTTGACGGTTTTCTGTGCCGCCATGATGGGCGCGGGGCTGGGGTTCCTCTGGTACAACACCTACCCGGCCTCGGTGTTCATGGGGGACGTCGGCTCTCTTTCCCTGGGGGGAGCTCTCGGCACGGTGGCGGTGATCTCCAAGCACGAGGTGTTGCTCGTTCTGGTCGGGGGAATATTCGTCATCGAGGCGATTTCGGTGATGATCCAGGTCGTTTCCTTCCGGCTCTCGGGAAAGAGGATTCTCAAAATGGCGCCGATCCACCACCACTTCGAACTTCTCGGGTGGCCGGAGCCGAAAATCATCGTCCGCTTCTGGATCATTGCCATCATCCTGGCGCTTCTCGGCCTGAGCACTCTCAAGATGAGGTAGGTCGACTGCCGATGAAGCCGGTTCTGTCGACGAAGAAAGGGAAAGGAGAAAGAGGAAACATGAAAACAAAGAAGCTGCACCGGGCACTGGAGGCGGTAGTCCCGCACGTGGAGGAGGGGAGCCAGATCTTTGTTCTCGACGGGGCGAACTATCACCGGTTCAGGGTCGAGATGGGGCAGGTGGCTCACACCGGGACCCACTCGAGCAGCCACGTGGAGAAGGGGAGGGGCCGCCTGCCGCGACGAGAGGGGTCCCAGGCGTAGCGGCGGCCGAGGGAGAGGGATGCGGATCTTCGGTTGGGAATGGTGATACGGACGGCAACGAGCAAGAAGGAGGTTTTTCTCCCCGGGCCGGGTCTCGAGGTGGATGGCCGAAGTGTGCTTGTCGTCGGCGCCGCCCGCACCGGGATCGAGGCCGCCAACTTTCTTGCTCGCCGGGGGGCGGTGGTTACCCTGACCGATGTCAGGGGCAAAGAGAGCCTGAAAGAGGTTTCGAAACATCTCGACGCCGGGGTGCGATGTGAATTCGGCGGTCACAGGAGTGAGACCTTCCTCTCCCAGGACATCATCGTTCCCTCGCCCGGAGTTCCCAAGGACAGTCCGCTGCTGGTGGCTGCCCCGGCGCAGGGGATCACCGTGATGAGCGAGATCGAGCTCGCCTACCGCTTTCTCCCCGCACCCCTCGTCGCCGTCACCGGCACCAACGGCAAGAGCACCGTCGTCACCGCCCTCACCGGGGTTTTCGAGGCCGCCGGAATCCCGGCGCGGACGGGCGGCAATATCGGCAATCCGCTGATCGGTGAGGTGGAGCATCTGGAGGGGGCGCGGTACGCGGTCGCCGAAGTGAGCAGTTTCCAGCTGGAGTGGGTCGACACCTTCCGTCCCCGGATCGCGGCTATTCTCAACATCACCGAAGATCATCTCGATCGGTACCGCTCCTTCGACGACTACGTGGAGGCCAAGGCCAGGATTTTCGCGAAACAGAAACCCGATGATTATCTGGTCCTGAACGGCGACGATCCGATCCTCAACAACCTCGCCCACCGTTCTTCCGGCCGGGTTGTCCTTTTTTCGCGGAGGCGGATGCCCCGGTTCGGGGTCTACCTCTTCCGCGGGTGGATTCACTCGCGGCTCGGGCGGGGGGCGGCCCGCCGGGTGATGCCTGTCAGCGACATGAGGATCTCCGGGGAGCACAACTGGGAGAACGCCATGGCGGTGACGGCGATTTCCCTTCTCGCCGGCGCCTCTCCCGATCACGTGCGGGAGGTGTTCCGCGAGTTCCGGGGACTGCCGCATCGCACGGAGTTCATCCGCGAAGTGGCGGGAGTGAAGTATTTCGACGATTCAAAAGGGACCAACGTCGGGGCGGTGGCGCGGACGATCGCGGGTTTCAGGGAGCCGCTCGTGCTCATCGCCGGCGGGCGGGACAAGGGGGGGAGCTACGCGCCGCTGGCGCCTCTCCTCAGAGCGCGGGTCAAGCGCCTGATCGCCATCGGCGAGGCCCGCGAACGGATGGCGGCGGAGCTGGAGGGGACGACGTCGATATCGATGGTCGCCGGCATGGAGGAGGCGATGAGGGAGGCCTCGCGCTCCAGTTCGCCGGGTGATGTCGTTCTTCTTTCGCCGGCCTGTTCGAGTTTCGACCAGTATGGCGACTACGGTGAGCGGGGGCGGCACTTCCAGGAGGAAGTATGGAAACTGTGATCCCGGTCGTCCGTGGGGGAGGGTGAGATGCCGAAAAAAGCGCACCCCGACTTCCTGCTCCTCGTGATCGTGACCATACTGGTCGGCGTCGGCGTGGTGATGATCTACAGCGCCAGCGCCATCGTCGCTCTCAGGGACTACCAGACCCCCTACTTTTTCCTGCAGCGCCAGATGGTCTGGGCCGTCGTCGGCGCCTTCGCTCTCTGGGCCTGCTTCCGCTTCAACTACCATCACTACCGTCACCTCGCCGTCATCATCGCCCTCTGCGCCGCCGTTCTCCTGATCGCGGTCCTGGTGCCTCCCTTCGGCACCGTCAAGGCCGGCGTACGCCGGTGGATCGAGATCGGCCCCCTGCGCTTTCAGCCTTCGGAGCTGGCCAAGCCGGCCCTGATCATTTTTCTCGCCCACGTTCTCGTCAAGAAGAAGGAGCAGGTGCGGGAAGGCATCGTCACCCTTGCGCCGGAGCTGACCTTCATCGCCGTCTGCCTTCTCCTCATCATGATCGAACCGGACCTCGGAAGCGCGGTCACCATCGGGGTCACGATGGCGGCGCTCTTCTTCGTCGGCGGTCTCAAGAAGCGGGACCTTCTCCTGGCGGTCCTCGCGGGGCTGCCGGCCATCGTCTATTCCATTCTCCAGCATCCCTACCAGAAGGCGCGGGTGCTGTCATTCATCGATCCCTGGAAGGATCCCTTCGGCAACGGATTCCAGGTGATTCAGTCTTTCCTGGCTCTCGGGCGAGGGGGAATGCTGGGACTGGGGCCGGCGGCGAGCCGCCAGAAACTTTTCTTCCTCCCCG
>PVMK01119168.1_pt1 | contig 19646 bp, 18 predicted proteins | sample 1853481 | NCBI WGS metagenome assembly PVMK01 (sample SAMN08533507, study PRJNA380276) | Marine sediment metagenome, whole genome shotgun sequencing project. | reverse complement strand
ACGTCGAATTACAAATAGTGGCAAGCTATCGCCATTTTTAAAAAGCAGAATTTTTTGTAATCAACTTCACCCATATAAACACACATTTACTTTGGGATATATCGAGATATCTTCAGCCATGAAAAAAAGGCGGACCACAATATGTTGTGTCCGCTATTTTTTTAATAAAAATCAATAAAGGAGAGATTAGAACTCCAAATCCACCGCTTTCTGCCGCTGCGAAAAGATTTGATTTATAGCCGATTTATACAATTCAGTCGAAGTGTGGGTTGCGTATACCCAATATACAATCTCGCATGAATATTATGCTTTTGCGGGCAGATGTAACAGTTGCCAACTTAAAGAACAGTGTTCTAAAGCCAAATCCGGATCAACGCTAAAGCGCCACCTCAGACACGATGATTTAGATTCTATGCTCCAGCAAACCAGCAGCCCGGAATATAGAAAAGATCTGACCCTTTTCTTTCTGTTGCCGGCCCGGGCATCCGGGTTGGGTTGAGGTAACAAAGTGAAAAAATTAAACCAATCCTTGATCCAGCATGGCATCAACGACCTTGACGAAGCCGGCAATATTAGCACCGTTCATATAGTTGCCCGGCGTGCCGAATTGCTCGGCCGCATCCAGACAGGCTTTGTGAATGCTGTGCATGATCATTTTTAGCCGGTTGTCCACTTCCTCACGGGACCAGTTTAGGCGCATGCTGTTCTGGGTCATTTCCAGTCCCGAAACAGAGACACCGCCGGCATTGGATGCTTTCCCCGGAGCATACAGGAGTTTGTTTTCAAGGAAAATATTTATTCCTTGCGGCGTGGTGGGCATGTTCGCCCCTTCACAGACCACGGTGACCCCGTTGTTGACCAGGTTCTGGGCATCCTTTTCATTGATTTCGTTTTCGGTAGCGCTGGGGAAAGCACAATCTGCCTTGTGGTTCCAGAGAGGATTATAGTCTAAAGACGGGTCAACATCTGTATAGACGGCAGTGGGGTATTTATCCGCATATTCCTTTATTCGGCCTCTTCTAATGTTTTTTAGTGTCTTTACATAGACAAGCTTTTCGCTGTCAATCCCGCTTTCGTCATAGATGTATCCGGAAGAATCGGAAAGTGTAACTACCTTGCCCCCTAAATCCGGGATTTTTTCTGCAGTGTATTGGGCTACATTCCCTGAACCGGAAACCAAACAGATCATACCTTCCAAAGTTTTATTTTTAACGGCGAGCATCTCTGCGGCAAAGTAGACGGATCCATAGCCGGTCGCTTCCGGGCGGATGAGACTGCCTCCCCAGTTGAGGCCCTTGCCGGTTAATACGCCGGTGAATTCATTGCGCAGCTTCTTGTACATTCCAAAAAGATAGCCGATCTCCCGTGCACCCACACCGATATCGCCTGCGGGGACATCAGTATCTGGTCCGATATGGCGGAAAAGTTCACACATAAAGCTTTGGCAAAACCGCATGACTTCATTGTCGGATTTACCCTTGGGGTCAAAGTCCGACCCGCCTTTTCCGCCACCCATCGGCAATGTGGTCAGCGCATTTTTAAATACCTGTTCAAAAGCCAGAAACTTTAAAATGCCCAGATTAACCGACGGATGAAACCGCAACCCGCCTTTATACGGTCCCAGAGCGCTGTTCATTTCGATGCGGAAACCTCTGTTGATCTGAACCTCTCCCTTGTCGTCCATCCAGGGCACCCGAAACATGATGATCCGTTCCGGTTCAACGAGCCGTTCCAATATCTTAGCGCTCCGGTATTCAGGATTCTGTTCCATAACCGGTGCAATGGATTCCATGACTTCCGTCACCGCCTGGTGAAACTCTCTTTCATTCGGGTCCTTGTTTTTCACGAGTTGAATAATGTCAGGCATTTTGTATTCTCCTTTTTATCAATCAGTAAACATCACGCATCGCGATTTTCTGCCGTCCACTTTCAATGTAAACGGCTTATCCAGTTTGATGTGGGCCACATAAGATGTTTCCGTTGCCACCGGCAGGGATGTGAGCCAGTTCCAGTCCAGAAAATCTTCTCCGTGTTCGGATATCGAAATATAGTTAATTCCCAATGTTGTGATATTGTGAAAAAAATGAGAGCCCTGGGAAGGGTCGGCCTTTAACTTTGCAAAGGTCGTTTCAACCATGGCGCCCACCCCGCAAATCTCAGCCCAGTTTACCGGTATTCCCAGCCAGCGGTCGGCCGAACCCCATCGCCCCGGGCCGATCAGCAGGTATTTACGTTCTTCCGACACCAGTTGCGAGTTCATCTTGCCGATCTCCCGAGCAATCTCAACCGTGCAGCCGGGGTCAAAGTCATCCGGCTTCACAAAGAGGATATTGGCAATGTCCGTCTTTGCAGCATTGCCCAGCGCATTGGCGGAATAGCAAAAGGCCCGGGCAATTTCTTCATCCCTTATATCCACTTTCAGATGCTCTGTTCTGGCGGTCATGGGCCTGATTTGGAGCAGGGCAAATTCCGGTTTGCATCCCTTTTCCGGACACAGATTAACGGAAAACTCTATTTCTACAGGACATCCCATCCCTTGATGGCCCGCCTCTAAGACTGCCGCCAGTATGTCGGCAAGAGGAAATGTCTGGTACTTTAGCACCTGAGCAAAAGTGATGACGCGGTATCCTGGCATTTGAACGGTGTCCCGAATTTTATGCTCCTCGGGGATGTAAGTGCTTGCGAGCAGTTTTACCGGAGTTTCTTCCGCGGCATCGCTTACTTCCCGCTTTTCCAAGGTGGCGTCTTCATTGAGGCCGACCCGAGAGCTGCAATCTCCCATTTTCATAACATAGAAAAAATTTTGGGCGTTTTCCAGGATATCGTCTACGGTGGAACGCTGGGGCAGCAATTGCGGGTATTTGGGACAAAATCGAAGTGTCTTCTCACCCTCTGCTACCATCCTGCCCAGGCCAAGAACGATATTTACAATTCCATCTTCAGGTTTCATATGAGAGAAGGGGTAGTAATTATAGGATTGGGCGACCCCTGAAATGGCGGGATAAAAATAGTTACCGTACGCTTGTCCGATCAATTGTTGGATAATTACCGCCATCCTTACGGTGACCCACCCGCCTGGCAAAGCCCTTGGCTCCCTGAAAATAGGTTGAGGCGTACACACCTTTGATGGCGGCAATGAGATGTTGCAGCCTGGCTTCAGGATCCGGGTGGTCGTTGGAAAGCATATAGGTGCAGTAAAGGCCGGCATAAGCTCGAAACTGTGCGTCTTCCAGAAGACCCGAAGAGCGGATGGCCAGAGGATAATGCACCTGTGCGAGATAGGCCCTGAGATCCTCCGCAATATCCTCCGGAAAACGCGCTCTTTGAAAAAAATCCACTATTTCTTTATTAGAGACCTCTGATTTGGAGAGGGCCTTGAGGTCATTTGCCTCAATAAAGGTATCAAAGCCCTCAGTGGTAATCACAAGCGTTTTGGGAACCAATAGGTTCACCTGGTCAAATTTTTGGTGGATTTCGGAATTGCGCCGGAGTAAGGTTGAAATGAAGGCCAGCCCCCTGCCTTTTCCGCCCAGAGATCCTTTGCCGATTTTTAGAAAATCCGTATCCAGATCAAAATCGTCGGCATCAAAGTTGACCACCACTCCTTTTTGGCGCAATTTGCGCCGGGCGCAAATAGTATCAATGAGGTACTGCTGCATCATTTCCACCTGGCCCCCGAAGTCGGCATCGGTTAACGGGCGCCACTTCGAAGCGAGCAGTATTTCCGAACGGGCGAAAAGCCATCTTGAAAAGTCGTTATGCCGCCAATGGTAATAAACCGACTCAGGAGGGATGGTGGGAAGAATCTTTTCAAGTGCGCGGAAATTGGAGGCCCGGCCAATCTCCCGACCATCCGGCAGGCGAAAAACAAAATCGCCGAACCCGAGCTTTTCAATAAAAAATGAGCGAACTTCAGAAAGAAGGGAAGGAGAATTTTTATCGATAAAAGATGCGGGTATCTTAGCGGCTTTTTCCCGGTTTGAAGGTTCCGAACTGGTAAGCAAAAGAGGGATATCGAACCTTTCTCTCTTTATCTGTGATAGCAGGGTAATACCGGCATTGGGGTCTATTTCAAAGTGGTGTGGGAAGCTGACGTCGGAAATAACACCCAGGATGTATGGTTCGAACTGCTTAAAGAGACTTCTCGCCTCTTCCAAGCTTGTGGCATATAGAATCTTGGGCCGGGCGCGCATGGTAAGCAACCGGTGCTCCTCGTTAAGCCCCTCCACCATTACCGCCTGAGCCTGCAAAACGATCGCCCGGTAAAGTATCGGCAATAAAACCGAGGCGTAGATAGGAGAATCCTCCACAAAGAGAATGACTCTCACCCCTGCAATCTGGGTGTCGTGGATCACATTGAGCTGGTCTTCCGCATTCTTGATCAGGGCCAACAAAATATCCGTGTTGCCGGACCACACAAAGACCCTGTCAATGTCCTGGGGGTGGGTTTGCCCCGGAACAAAATCCGGTGTCAGAGCGCTGTGGGTCATGAGAATCACCGGAAGGTCCGGACTTTTACTTTTAATTGTTTGTCCCAGGACAAAGGCATCCATGTCCGCAAGCCGAGGCATGGTGATAACCATGTCAAATTCTTTTGTGTCCAAGGCGGAGAGGGCCTCTTCAGCAGAGGAAACCCAGGTGATCCGCGGTGGTTGGCTAAGATTTAACCCCCGGTACTCATGGATGATTCTTTCCGACAGCCGGCCGTCCTCTTCCATTATACAGGCATCATAAAGGCTGGAGACCAGAAGGATTTCCCTGACTTTTTGGGTCATCAGTTCGTGGAAAATTTTAAAACTGGATTCCAGGTTGTCCGCAACATGGTCGGTTTCCAGGACCATTTATGGTCACCTCTCTTTTGGTTTCCAATTTTCCGGGACACTACACTAGTTACATATCATGGAAGGTTATGTCTGTTTCTCCCTTAGGTAAAGGGATGATAAAGATGGGTTTTCTAGAACGTCGCAATACCCTTTTAGCTACACTTCCCAAAAAAGTATGAGTTATACCCTTTTCATGAGTTCCCATTATGATGGCATCGCAGTTGTATTCGTTGGCCTTATTGAGTATCTCTTCTTCAGGGTAACCCTGACAGACTTCTATTGAAGTGATTTTTTCGGCACATTTAGGATCATTTGCGAGTTCCTTGTCGCAAAACATCTTCAAGCGATTTTTAATTCGTTCGATAACACGGGTTACCTTTTCGTTTGAGATCTCCTTGCGGTACTGCTTATTGAAATAGGCTTCAAAAGCTAGTCTAGCATCCGGCGACATTTCTTCAATAATGTGTAAGATGATGATCTCGGCATCGAATTTTTTAGAAAAGTTTATGGCATAACGAAAAGCATGGGCAGAATTTTGTGAGAGATCGGTCGTATAAAGAATTTTTTTGATATCAGGTATCATCGCAATTTTTCCTCCTGCTCTTATTAATAAATTTACCACAGGCGTATGCAGATGGCCGCAGGTATTTGGTTTGCCCGCAATACAAAAAAGCAAGCCGGCTTCGTCTATTCGGCTTGAGGAGGTGGCGCCGCCAAGCCCTTTTTCTGCGGAATAATCTTTTGTACATAAGAGGCGCTGACTGCCCGCATAAATATAGGTAATGGTGGGGAAGACTCGATCTGATTGGCTTGCACCAAGAAGTCCGCCGTATCCTTGAGCAGCGTGTAGAGGCCAAAATGCAACTGCATATCCCCCACATATTTTCCTGAAAGCTGATCTTCTCCGGTAACAAAGATAAGGCCTTCCATTTGCCTGGCAGCCTTCTCAGGTGAAATGCTCAACTGCCTGGCAACAGCCGCCGCCGCTTCTTCCGGCCGGGATCGGTAAAGTTTCACCGCCCGATCGAGATTTTTCAGATACTTTATAACCGCTGAGGGATATTTTGTGGCAAACGCCTTTCTGACTACGCAAAGATCGGCCGTGGGAAACCCTCTTTCCACCAACTGACGGCTGGAAAAAAGCACCTTTCCGTCCTTTTCCAGCAATTTTGACAGCGTGGGTTCCCACACAAACGCTGCATCGATTTCCCCCTGGTTCCAGGCGGCCGGCATTTCGGGGGGTTCCAGGTTGATGATTTTGAGTTCACTGGATTTTATATTGGCAAGTTTCAAGGAAAGCATGAGGTGATAGTGGGTGGTGGACCCGAAGGGGGCGGCAGCCACCTTGCCTACCAGATCCTTGATCCGGTGGATTCCGCTATCTTTCCTGACGGCCAAAGCCTCGCTGTCGCCAATAATGTCATGGATCCAGATGACCTCTATGGGGATTCCCTGGGAAATAGCCACTGCTGTGGGACTGGTTCCAACCAGGCCGATATCCACGTTCCCTGATGCCAAAGCTTTGGTTACGTGCCTTCCCGAGTCATATTTGACCCACTTGACCGGAATGCCAAGCTCCTTCTCGTGCCATCCCAAATCCTTGACTATCGTCTCGGAGTTGGGGATCGCCTGATAACCTATCACCAGCTCCGCAGGCATCTCCTCAGCCCATATTCCCCCTGCTATGATTGTACTTAAAAAGAATAGTATTAGCGCCTCAAGCAAGGCAACCTGGGCCCAGCATCTGAAGTATTTCATACGATTCTCTCATTTCTAAGTGCCGGCTTGATCCTTCAGCCGGAAAACCATCCAACAACCGTTCCTATTACTTTGGCCCTCACGCGCCGAATACAAAATACAGGCATCATCAAGCCGTGGCTCACGGATGAAGACAAACCAAATGCTATCCGGCCTTGGCAATGAGCTGAATAACATAACATTATGCTGTGGCTATGCCGGTCTTCTGTAAAGCGCGTATGGAAGCCTTCATTTCCATGTCCTGGTTTGTTACAGGACTGAATCAGATCAGGCTCAGTAGCCAAAAAGCCTGGGAAGCCAGAGTGATATTTGCGGAATATAGGCAATCAGAAACACTGCTGATATTTCCACAATCGAAAACGGTATGGCTTTCACCGAAATGTCCTCTATGCTGGTATCTCCAATTCCTGAAGCAATAAAGAGATTTTCACCGAGCGGCGGGGTTTCAAATCCGATCTCGCAACAAACTACAAAAACAATTCCAAAATGAATCGGATCAACTCCCAGCTTCACCATGACCGGAAGCAACACCGGCGTGAGAATCATAATGGTCGCCAGGGTTTCCATAAACATGCCGACGAAGATTAAAAATGCAATAACAAGCGCCCAGATAAGATAAACATTGTTGGTCATGGCCAACATGCCGTTGGCAACAATTTCTGGGACGCGATACTGGACCAGAAGCCGGCCGAATGCCCGGGCCGTGAACATAATGAGAAGCACACGTCCGGTCAGCCAGGTGCAGGCTTCAAGGGATTTGGCGCCGCCTTTCCATTTGAGCTCTTTGTGGATGACAATACCCACAAACAGGGTGTAAAAAATCGCCACAACGGCAGCTTCGGTGGGTGTAAAAAAGCCGCTGTAAATCCCTCCCAGGATCACAACAGGCGCCAGGATCGACCAGAACCCTTCTTTGAGAGCTATGAGGATCTTCTGAACAGACCAGCTGTCGGCACTGCCGACATATCCTTTTTTTTGGCACAAGATATAGTTGACACCCATAAGCCCCGCAGCAATCATAAGACCAGGTAAAAAGCCTGCAATGAAGAGCTTGGATATGGACTGATTTCCGGAAACACCGTAAATCACCATCGGAATACTCGGCGGAATGACGACACCCAGTCCTCCGGATGATGCCGTGATAGCCGAGGCATAGCCCTTATCATAGTTGCGTCTGATCATAGCCGGAATCATCAACATGCCCACGGCGGCCGTCGTGGCCGGACCGGAGCCGGAAATCGCACCGAAAAACAGGCACGCCAAAACGGTGGCGCTGGCCAACCCGCCGGTTGCCGGTCCGGCTATGGCCTCGGCCAGGTTGACGAGACGACGCGAGATCCCCGAATACTCCATCAAGGCCCCGGCCAGGATAAAGGCAGGCAGCGCCATGATGGGGAAAGAATCAACCGAGCTATAGGCGACCTGAACCAGATAAACCAGGTCAATTTCCAGAAAAAGGAGGGTCGCCATGGAAGACACGCCCAGCGCTATCGTAATTGGGGCCCCTATCAACAGTAGGAGTCCGAAAGACCCGAATAATATAGCTACGACATTCATGGTTTTTTCCTTTTTTATATTTTTGTCTACGAGCCTTTTTCGCCGGAAATCTTTTCAAATTCCTCATCCATGTCAATTTTATCCGGATCGCGAATATCAATCCCTTTTATGAGCTTTAAGTAATTGACCTGAATGATGCGAATGGACATAGCCGTGAAAGATATCGGGAAAATCATGTAAACATAGGCCATGGACCAGCCCAGTGTTGGAGATACATAGGTAAATTGCATCATCGAATTAATCAGCCAAATGCTTTTATAAATCATAACGAAATTAAAACTAAGCCAAATTAAGTCGGCAAATGCCTCTATGTAGTTCTGGACTTTCTTGGGAAACTTCTTGAACTGAAACGTCACACGATTGTGGGCTGAGAGTCTGGCGGCGACAACGGCGCCGAAGAAAACGAACCACACAAAGGAAAAGCGTGCCAGTTCTTCGCCCCAGGTGAGAGTATAGCTAAACACTTCACGCAATATGATTTGAATAAAGAGAAGTGTAACGAAAAAGGAGAGGAGGATCTGGCAAATATAGCTTTCGAAATTATTGAAAAAGCGCTTGATAATATCTTTGGCCTTCATATTTACACCTCTACTGGAAGTGTTAACCCGGGATGCCTCCTTTCGGTAATGATCGAAGGCTCCCCAGGTTATTAATAATGAATCAGTGGTTTAGGTTTAGGCCTTGTTTTAGAATGGGAATGGCCGGCCTAACGCCTTCAAAGCCTCGTCAATCTTATCTTTGCCACCGACACCCTTATAGAATTTCGGCCAAACCGTTTTGGTAGCTCTTTCGATAAATTCTTTTTCGTTGTCGGCCGGATCATCGATCTGCATACCGAGCTTAACAAGTTCTTCTTTGATACCGCCTTCCTTGGCGATGATAAACTGCCGGCAATGCTCCGATGCTTCCGCACCTGCCTTAAGCAGTATTTTCTGCATTTTCGGACTCTGCCTTTGAAAGAGAGCCTCGCTGATGATCAGTGGCTCCAGTGAAAAGAGATAACGAATATTGGTGATGTACTTCTGCACTTCATAGAACTTCATAACGTAATTGGTGATGTAGGGATTGTCCTGGCCATCTACGACTTTCTGCTGTAAGGCTGTAAAGGTCTCATCCCAGGCCATGGGGGTAGGATTGATGCCCCATGACTTATATGTATCGATCATAATGGCGTTTTTAGGGACCCGAATGACGAGGCCTTTAAGGTCCGCCACAGTTTTTACCGGTCGCTTGGAGTTGGTCAGAACCCTGAAACCCGAATAAGCCCAGCCCAAAATACGGACACCGGCGGCTTTGATGGTTTCCTCGGTTAATCGCTGCCCAATCGGACCCTGTGTAAGCTTAACAGCATCATCCAGGTTCAGAATCATATACGGCAGGGTTAACAAACCAACGGTAGGTGAATAAGGTGTGACATTATTAATGGCAATAACCGAAAGGTCCAGGGTTCCCAGACGGCAATTCTGTACGGTTTCCTGCTCCGATCCGAGTTGGCCATTGGGGAACAGCGCGGCGGTGACTTCGCCATTGGAATGCTTTTCCAGCAGTTTGGCGAACGCAGTGCCCACCTCCCATTGGGTGCCACCGGCGGCATCACCCAACGCCATCTTCCATTCGGTTTTTGCCTGGGCCGGTAAGGACAGACTCACTACTAAACCGATAGCCAAAACACAAACTAATCCGACTGACCACATACTTTTTTTCATGATATTCCTCCTTTAGTTGATTTGTGTTGGGGTACCAAATTTTACAATAATGAAAACCAATTTATCGTGGTTTTCTGGTGCTCCCTAAGAAATAACCACCTCCTTTTCTTTTAAAAACATTGACTGAATGAGGATTGATAATTCATCATTCTTTTTCCCGCTCGCCTTCGCCTTTGAAGGGAAGAGCCGGGGGAGGGTGAATCCAAAGAGAATTCAATCTTCTGTATAAGCATCAGCCACTTCAAGCGCCTGGTCCATGATGGCAATGCCTTCATCGATTTCATCTTTGGTGACAATCAGCGGCGGTGCCATGACGATGACATTGCCCGGGTTGGCCGCCATGGCCATCATTCCCAATTCGCCCAGCTTCTTGGCCACCTCCAGTTTGGGGTTCATGCCCGGGCGAATCTTGGCAGCCACCGGCATGATGGGCTCACGGGTCTTTTTATTTTTCACCAATTCCAGGCCCACGAACAAACCAAGACCGCGTACATCCCCGACACAGGGGTGCTTATCCTTAAGCTCCAGCGCCTTTTCCAGGAGATATTTGCCCATCTTTGCAGAGTTCTCGATGAGATTGTCTTCCTGATAGATGGAGATGACGGCCAGTGCGGCCGCACAGCCAAGGGCATGTCCGGCGTAAGTGGCACCATGACTGAAAAACTGCTCCTTGAAGCGATCACCGATGTGCTTACGTACCACAGTGGCCCCCAACGGGCACATAAGCGCTGGTTAGCCCCTTGGCCAAGGTCATAATATCCGGCACGACGTCCCAGTGGTCTACGGCAAACCATTTTCCCGGTGCGGCCGAACCCGCTCATAACCTCATCGGTAATCAAAAGGGTGCCCCACTTATCACAAATTTCTCTGAGTCGCGGAAAATATTCCGGTGGTGGCACAATGATGCCGTTGGCCCCGGTCACCGGTTCACAAATGATGCCCGCCACCTTCTCGCTGCCGCCTTCCAGCTCAATCACTTCATCGATATACTTCACGCACTGCAGATCACATTCGGGATACTTTTGCCCAAACATGCACCGGTAACAATACGGGCTGGGGAACGCTGACCAGCTCAGTCCCGCCCATAACCTGAAACCAGCTCCGGGCATCGCCTGAGGAAAGCGACATGGAAGTCGCCGTACCGCCGTGATAGCTTCGGTAACGCGCCAGCATCTTGCGTCGTCCGGTATATTGGTGGCAAATTTTAACCGCCGCTTCGTTGGCTTCGGTTCCACCCAGCGAAATAAACGAACGCGAGAGATCCCCCGGTGTCACCTCCGCCAGCGTTTTGGCTAAAAGAGCTCTTGGGCTTGGTGGATATGCTCGGCGCAAACGCACAAAGGGTTTTAGCCTGTTCCGTGATGGCTTCTATAACACGCGGATCTTGATGACCGATGTTGTGGTTTACAAAACAGGAGCTGAAATCCAGTCGCTCTCTGCCGTCTTCGGTGGTAAATCGTACCCCTTTGGCCGACACCACTCTGGGCGGGGACTGGGCTGGCTGGTAAGACCAGGACTGAAAATAGTGCTCCACTTCATAGCGGTCAAGGTCCTCTTTGGTTGAGGGAATATTTCTCAAATCAATCATTTTTATATCTCCTGGACTCCATGAATATTAATTTCCCTTATGCGCCTTTCTGGGTGACGCATGTCAGCCTTATCAATACCTGCAACAGAAACAGGGGTTGTCATGGCATCGCGACGGAACGGCTCGCCCGAGTTCCTGGTTCGTCAGAACCTCGATGAAGGTGGTCTTACCCTCTTCCATTTGTGCCTTGACGGCAGTGTTCAGTTTCTCGGTTAAATCATCCATCGTAGTAGCCTTAACACCGTATAGACCACATGCCTTGGCTATGCCAGCGTAGGAGACCTTCGTGTCCAGCTCGGTTCCGACAAAGTTATCAAGGTACCAAAGGGTGGTATTCCGTTTCTCGGCGCCCCATTGGTAGTTACGGAAGATGATCATGGTGATGGCCGGCCATTCGTCGCGCCCGCAGGTGGTCATTTCGTTCATCGAGATACCAAAGGCCCCATCACCGGCAAAACCAACCACCGGGACATCGGGTTTTGAAATTTTTGCACCCAAAATGGCCGGAAACCCATAACCACAGGATCCGAACATACCAGGCGCCAGATATTTGCGGCCTTCTTCAAAGGTCGGATAGGCGTTGCCAATGGCACAGTTGTTGCCGATATCGGATGAGATAATCGCCTCTTTGGGCAAGGCTGCAATAATTGCACGCCAGGCCATACGCGCCGTTATTTTTTCGGGTTCACGCTTTTTGCAACGTTCGTTCCATGTGGTACCGGCATCGTCTTCTTCATGATCCATGGTGGCCAACTCTTTGTCCCACTCTGCTTTGGCTTCTGCTATAGTTGCCTTGCGCTCCTCACGGTCAGCATCACCGGCTGTAGCAGTCAGTTGCTCCAGAATGGAATTGGCAACTTTCTTGGCATCGCCGGTAATACCCACCGTAATGGGTTTGGTGAGGCCGATGCGGTCGGGGTTCATATCAACCTGAATAATTGCCGCATCAGTCGGCCAGTATTCAATACCGTAGCATGGCAGAGTTGAGAAAGGATTCAGCCGGTTGCCCAGGGCCAAGATCACATCAGCCTTGGAAATAACATTCATTCCAGCTTTAGAACCATTGTAACCCAAAGGGCCCCACAAACAGCGGGTGGCTGCCCGGGAAAAGCGTCATTGTGCTGGTAGTTGCAACAGACCGGAGCGTCCAGGCGCTCGGCAAGCGCTATTGTATCTTTGATTGCACCACCGATCACAACGCCACCACCATTCAGGATTACAGGAAATTTGGCTTTGGATAAAAGCTCGGCTGCACGGGCAATAGCTTTTTCGCCACCTGCCGGACGCTCAAAGTCAATAATAGGGGGCAGTTCAATCTCGATTACCTGGGTCCAGAAGTCACGTGGAATGTTGATCTGGGCCGGTGCGGAGGCACGCTTGGCACGAATAATCACCCGATTGAGCACCTCGGCCACACGGGAAGGATGGAGGACTTCTTCCTGGTAGGCAACCATGTCTTCAAACATTGCCATTTGGGGAACTTCCTGGAAACCGCCCTGCCCCATGGTCATGTTTGCCGCCTGGGCGGTTATTACCAAGAGGGGTGTGTGGTTCCAGTAAGCGACCTTTACCGGTGTAACAAAATTAGCGATGCCCGGGCCGTTTTGGCCAACAAGCATACTCATTTTACCGGAGGCACGGGTGAAACCGTCCGCCATCATCCCTGCACTGAATTCATGCCCACAATCCCAGAAAGTGATCCCTGCCTTAGGAAACAGATCAGTGACTGGCATCATCGCCGATCCAATAATACCAAACGCACTGTCGATTCCGTGCATTTGAAGAACTTTGATAAAAGCCTCTTCGGTGGTCATTTTTACCTTGCCCATTTGTATCCTCCTTGAATTTTAAATTTATTATATTAATCATCTATTGATATCTGATACATCAGATATCAAGCCCCTATCCAAAAAGAATTTTTCGTTTTTTTGTGAAAAAGTTACCTATTAATGGGTTGTTTCCTAATCAAATCTTAATTAAACGGATCAAAACCCAAATCAGCATTTCAAAGGTGTTAGGTATGAGGATGTTCTGGAATGTCCAAATTACGATATTATCGATAAGACAATTTTTTAATAATTGCTATTTAAAATCGTTTTTGGTTATATACGAAGTGAGGCGTTATCGCCTAACTATCTGGAAATGGAAAAAATATTTTTAGATACGCCTCTATCGATATCTAAAATATGATGTCTAATACATCAGTTTTTAGATGTTGTCAAGAAAAATTTTGCGGTTTATAGTAAAAAAGTTTCATATCAACGGATTGGAAAATAGTTGATTAGGAAAATAAAGAAAGTCCCTTCCGCATGCAGTAAAGGGGCCTTTATGAGTAATAATTCCTTGACAGTTACGTTGGAAACTGATGTATTAGATATCAATCCACTTGGATTTTAAAAAAACATAACCCCGATAGTGTGATAAAGCTAACTGTCAGTGGGGTTTGCTTTTAATTCATTATAAAATAAGGTAATTGAACATAACAAAAACTTAAAGATATGCTGAATACGAAATCTTTACGCGAACAGGTTTATGAATACCTAAGAGATGAAATTAACAATCGAAAACTTCTCCCCGGCGCCACAATAAACATAAACGAGATCAGCCGGCAGTTAGGCATCAGTAAAACGCCCCTTCGGGATGCCATCATCCAGCTTGAAATCGAGGGATTTGTAACCATTTTGCCCAGGCGGGGCGTTACAGTTAAAAAATTGTCTCTCCAGGAAATAAAGAATTCATATCAGATTGTTGGGGCCCTTGAGGGAACGGTTATAATAGATGTTTTCGAGAGGATCGGTAAGTCCCACATTTCCAGGCTGGAAAAGCTTAATGCCAAACAAATAAAAGCCCTGGATCGCAAAGAATATGATCGTTACTACAAATTAAATCTGGATTTTCACAGCGTTTTCCTCGATCTTTCTGATAATAAGACGTTGAAGAGTATTGTCATGCCGGCTAAACAGCGCCTATATGACTTCCCAAGACGAGGGTATATCAAAGAGTGGGAACTGAACAATTTAAAAGAGCATAATCAGTTCATTGAATTAATTAAAAAGAAAGATCGACTAGGCGCCGCTGCAATCATAAGGGATGTTCACTGGTCCTTCAAGGTCCAAGAAAAATATGTCCGCCAATTCTACCCTAACGCCAACGGATTTGGTTAGCTTTTTAAGTGTATAAGGGTTTGCACTCTTGACTGTGTATCAAGTCTACACGGGATGTTGCTCAAAGCAATGTTTTAAAAAGTGTAATAACGAGTCGATCAGATCTTTGCTTCAGTGCATTTAATTGGAAAAAATTGATTAATTTTGGGCGGGCTTCCCTTGACGATCACCATTTTTTTGCAGGCTTTATCATTCTTTCCTAAATCTTGGGTATAATCCAACAAAAGTACGTAAAGTCTCATACACTCGGTGCAATGACACTCAATAAAATTAGGATAGTTTTTCTATAATATTTAAACACATTTGTAGTGTCTATTTTTCCGTCCTGGCATCTTTAGAATTTTCTAATAAAGTATAAATGATGGAAAAACGATTTAGAACCCAGCTTCTGGAAAGACGACTGAGTATTATACTTGCGGTTGCGCATCTTTTCTTTGTTATAAAGATAAGTTTACTTGATTATCTTGCTGGTGCTCCTCTAATGCATCTTCCAGTCCTGTTCTTTGTAATCGTTAGCAATGTAATTTTAATCTATATCGCTACCTCCTTGAACAAAGCGGAGCTTATTGTGGAGGACGACGCACTGACTATCAAAAGATTTATGAAAAAAAACAAAAACTACAATTTTTCAGATATTGCAAGAATCCAAAATGTACAGAATTTCTATTTCCCCTACACAGAGGTGTTTGTTATTGGTGAAAAATTGCCTGTTAGGTTATATTTGATAGACGGACGAGATGAGTTAATTGAAATTTTCGGGGTTGGTCACAATATCAAACACTAAAATTGGGTAAAACTAAACAAAAAGGGAAAAATCCCCATAGGATTTGGCAAACTCAACGAACGTTGGGTAAAGTTAAAGAAATTAGGAAATTATCGACATTGAGTTGATATTTGCGGGCAGTTAAGCGCGAGTTAACACCTTGGAATTATTATAAAACAATCTGCTACGTCTGATAATTGACAATATATAAACTTTTAAATACGGCTTTATTAGGACCAACAGAAACATAGCTGCCGTTTGGGGCAACACCACAACCTTAACACTCACCACCATGGCTCTTTACCAGCGCAGCATAAGGGGGTTTGAAACCTGCTCCTGCAAGCCCGTTCCGAGGGGCCCTCCCTCATCTTTTGTGCAGTTGCGCACACTTTATGAAAAAGTGCGCTCGTGGCGCACTTGGAGTTATCTGCATTAAATACGAGCCTGAGATAGTCGTTTTTTTAGAATATATCATTCACCGCTGATGGTGTTGAAACTGGCGTAAATTAGATGATTATTCCCCGAAGCAATCCGGCAATCGAAAGTATTATCAGTAAAATTAACACATGGTGTCGAAAAGAATCCTTATCAATCTTGATAAACATCCTACTTCCAACGGCAATGCCAATAAGCAGCGGAAGCAGACAGATGGCCGTCATTACCAAAGTATTGGATGTCGTTAGACCTTGAATTGAAGCCATTGCCAGGCTCAGCGCGTCTATACCCAAAAAATAGGCAATTATAGATGCGCGGGATACCGTTACCCCAGCTGGTGACGATAGGTAGAGAAGAATCACCGGCGGCCCGCCTATTGCGGCAGCGCCGTTCAATATTCCACACGCCACGCCTGTGGTAAGGATTAATGATCTCCCCGGCATTCGCTTCCACGCCCAACCGCGCATAAGCAAAATTGCAGCAACCAATACCAGCAGGGAAATGGATATGCGCATTTGAACTGCCGGTACATTAGCAAGCAGATATACACCAAAGGGCGTGGCAAAAAGGGATCCGACGAGCAACCAGCGTAGAGAATACCAGTCTATGTCTCTCCAGACCTGCGGGACCAATCGTATACTTGCCAGTACCTCGAGAATAAGGACAAGGGGTACGACATGGACTGGTGGAAGCACAAGCGATATGCTTGTCACAGCAACCATTGCAAAGCCAAAACCGCTGTAACCCCGAATGATGCCTGCTACGAAGACGGAAGTGACTGTGACAATCAGTGAGAAAAGATCGAGGCCTAACAAGTTCAAAGAATTTATCCCGCCAAAAAATCGGTCAAGAAAACCAAATATCAGCTAACTAACGATAATAAGTGTTTTATCCATAGTCCCGCAGTGGAACAATAAGAGGTTATCGTTTATTGATTCTATTGGCAACAGGATTTCAAAATGATGTTTTTCGTCGCGGGATTATTGATAAAACAAATGTGTACGAAGCCGTTTCGCGGACGCGCTGGCACGATAGCCCTTATGGGTATTGTATTCAAAGCTGCTATCATAAAAGATTGGCATAAAGCCACTTACCCAAATATTTGAGACGGCCCATTCTTTGCTGAATAAGAAGATGGTATCGGTACTTTTAGCTTTTTCCACCAAGCAGATGATATCCACACTAAATCAACCTTTAAAATATTGCCCGGGGGTTTTCCCCAGAGCTTTTTTAAACATGCAAATAAAAGCACTTGGGCTTTCGTAGCCAAGGTCAAGGGCAATTTTAGTGACCGACTCCCGTTGACCGAGACGCTTTAGCGCTTCTAAAATCCTAAATTGCTGCCGCCATTGACGAAAGCTCATAGCAGTTTCTGCTTGGAAAAGCCGGGTCAAGGTTCGGCTGCACGCACCCACTTTGTGTCCCCAGTCCTCAAGTGAACGATTATCCGCTGGATTACCGGAAATTGCTTTGTATATCCTATTCAAGCGAAGATCCTGCGGTATGCGCAATTCCAGCGGTGTAACAGGTAAGCTTTGTATCTGATCAAGAATGACCGATATGATGCGAGCATCAGGACCGTTCAAATCATACAGCCGGGGAATGGTTGTAGTATGCAAGATAAGTTCTCTTAACAACCGTGAAACCGTAACAACACAGCATTGCTTCGGCTGATCAGAGGCAGTCTTACCTTTAATATAAAGTGTCCGCATCGACAGCCGGCCAGACGTAAGTATCTCATGCTGTGTCAGCATCGGCACCCAAACGGCACGCTCGGGGGGAACGACCCAAATGCCCATATTCGTTGTGACGGTCATAACACCCTCTGAGGCATATAAAAGCTGAGCACTTTGATGCATATGAGCCGGAATTAAATGGCTGCCGGGAAAATTCAGGGCGACCGCAACAACGGGACGGGGTATTTTTTCAACATACGAAACTTCATCAGAAAATTCGATTTTTGTCCGATTCACAATACTTTTTGTCTCCATAGCGCAAGACATACACTCTTTTTTCTGAAAAAGTAAAGTGCCAAATTGAAGGCTTTGCCCTCTTGTGAACAAAACAAAAGCCGAAAAACATTCCATGATCAGTTTTAAGCAAAATAAAATGTATCGCTATCTGGTACTGCTCACCATCAGTTCGACCCTGGGATTGGAAGCCTGGTTGACACTGTTTAATAATTTTGCCGTAGAGGTCGTCGGTCTGGAAGGCAACCACATAGGGATAATTCAATCCATAAGGGAAATCCCCGGATTTCTGACATTCCTGATCGTCTTTGTCCTTCTGCTTCTCAAAGAGCATCGCCTGTCAGCGTTGTCGATTGTAATTTTAGGGATCGGTATGGCGGCAACCGGATTGCTTCCCTCTTACTTCGGGCTGGTTTTTACCACCCTGATTTCGAGTTTCGGATATCATTATTTTGTCACAACCTGTGACTCACTCACCCTGCAATACTTCGATAAAAAGACATCTCCATGGGTAATGGGGAAATTGAGTAGCCTGGCTGCTGTCACTAATATTGGCGTCGGCATCCTGATATATTGCTCTGCTTCGCTATTGAATTTCACTCAAATCTATCTTTTGATTGGATGTTTAATTATGGTGGCAGGTTTCTGGGGACTCTTTCAGGATCCGACCAGCACGGATATTCTCCCTCAACACAAGAAAATGATCCTCCGCAAGAAATACTGGTTGTATTATTTTCTCAATTTTATGGCCGGCGCCCGACGCCAGATTTTCATGGCATTTGCAGTTTTCCTTATGGTCAAAAAGTTCAATTTCTCGATTCAGGAAGTTACCACACTTTTCGTGATCAACAACGTGATGAATTACTTTCTATTTCCCCTTATCGGCAAAGGCATCATAAGATTTGGCGAGAGAAAAATACTCTCAATAGAATATTTCAGCCTGATATTTATTTTTGTGGCATACGCAACAGCTCAATCCAAGTGGTTGATTATGATTCTTTACCTCCTTGACCAAGTTTTTTACAATTTCCATATCGCCATCCAGACCTATTTCCAAAAAATTGGAGACCCCAAAGACATCGCTTCAAGTATATCCATGAGTTTCACCATAAACCACATTGCAGCCGTGGTTCTGCCAGCAATAGGTGGTGCGCTGTGGATGATTGATTACAGGATTCCTTTTATCGGTGGTGCCGTTTTTAGCATAGTCTCCTTGATAGCTGTACAGAGAATCCAAACCCAAAGATAAAAACATAGAAACCGTTATTATAACTTAACGACAAATGCTGATAAATTGAGAATAACAAAGGCTCGGGCAAGGTTGTGATATCCAAAGAATCGGAACGAAATTTTGTGCGATTTCAAAGCCGGATTTTGCCATAAACTCGACTTTGCTAAAAGTACATGTTTCAAAGCGATACCGCAAGTGTTTTGGACGATGCTAAGGCTTGGTCCGACACAGGGGAAAAACATGCCTCATTTGTGGTTAATGAATTTGCAGATTTGATAGGGCAAATACACACTTTTTTGAGTCTTTATTTTGTTTATATGTCGTGCCTGCTCCTAAAATAGAGGAAATATATAGATTGCATAACAAAGTTTAAACGGGTTATGATTTTCCCGCCCATCGAACTACCACAATATATAGTGGTACCGCCCACTGATTGTGAAATGAAGGATATAATTAGATATCACAATAAGCATCTAACGGGAAAAATTTCAAATTATACAGCCTTTTTTGAAAAATGCGGATATTTGCTATCTGCTATCTATCACCGGCGTTGACACCATTGGACCCATTGAGATATACGAAAAGTATATGACATTTTCCGGTAAAAATTGATAGTTGGACTTCTGGCAAGATATATTCACCCCGACATCC
>PVMK01134710.1_pt1 | contig 19648 bp, 20 predicted proteins | sample 1853481 | NCBI WGS metagenome assembly PVMK01 (sample SAMN08533507, study PRJNA380276) | Marine sediment metagenome, whole genome shotgun sequencing project. | reverse complement strand
GCATTGAAAATGTATTGCAGGCGCTTCCGGCGGTCATCAAAAAACACCCTGATGCGGTCTATATTATCCTGGGCGCAACACACCCGCATATTCTAAAGTCGCATGGGGATGCATACCGTATCATGCTGCAGCAGCTCGTGCGCAAACTCGATATCGACGCGCATGTCATTTTTCAAAATCGTTTTGTTGAACTAAGAGAGTTATGTGAGTTTCTCGGCATCTCCGATATCTATGTAACCCCTTATCTTGAAGAAGCCCAGATTACCTCCGGGACCCTTGCCTATGCCATGGGCACAGGCAAAGCCGTCATTTCGACACCGTACTGGTATGCCACCGAGATGCTTGCCGAAGGCCGGGGCCGAATTGTACCCTTCCGCAATCCGGATGCCATAGCAGAACAAATTATCGGACTTTTGGACAACGATGTCGAACGGCACGCCATGCGCAAAAAAGCCTATACCTTCAGTCGTGAAGCTGTTTGGAAGGAGGTATCCCGAAAATACCTCCAGGTTTTCAGTGAAGTGCGGCAAAACCGCACCCGGAACCCCCGTCCCCGGCATTCCTATGTTGAAAACATCAAGGCCATCACGAATTTCGAGCTCCCGGAGATCAAGCTCGATCACCTGAAAGCCTTTACCGATGATACCGGCATCTTACAACATGCCAACTATACCATTCCCGATCGCACCCATGGCTACTGCACCGATGATAATGCCAGAGCGCTGCTGGTTACCGCCATGGGTCAAAAATACCTGTCAACAAACGGCTTGGGACTTGATTCCCTTAGCGGTCATTATCTCGGATTTCTTCTGTATGCCTATAATGAAAAAACTGGGCGCTTTCGCAACTTCATGACTTATTCGCGGCAGTGGATGGAGGAGATCGGATCCGAGGATGCCCATGGCAGGGCGATCTGGTGCCTTGGTAAAGCGGTGGATTTTCTTCAAAATCCTGGGCATCTCGCAATAAGCACGACCCTTTTCAACAAGGCGTTGAGAGCTGTCGAGAATTTTCATTCGCCCCGCTCCATCGCTTTTTGTCTGGTGGGCATGCATGCCTACCTGGATAAATTTTCCGGCGACAGTGATGTGCGCAGAATCCGGGAAACTCTTGCCAACAGGCTTTTCGATCAGTTTAAAAAAAATGCAACAGACGGTTGGCCCTGGCTTGAAAACGCTTTGACCTATGCCAACGGTAAGCTGCCCCATGCCCTGCTCCTATCCGGCCAATGGATACAACGTAGGGATATGATCGATATGGGACTCAGATCCCTCAAGTGGCTGCTCACCATCCAAACCGAAGATGGTCACTTTGTCCCCATCGGCAACAACGGATGGTATGAACAAGGCGGCCCCAGAGCCCGCTTCGATCAGCAGCCTATCGAAGCCAATGCCATGATCGAAGTCTGTATCGAAGCCTTTAATGTCACCCGAGACAAAACATGGATCGACAATGCGGTCATGTGCTTTAATTGGTTTCTCGGACACAATGACCTGAATATGCCGCTCTATGATCCCAAGACCGGCGGCTGCCGAGATGGATTGATGGCGGACGGTATCAACCAGAATGAAGGCGCCGAGTCCTCCCTTGCCTGGCTGCTTTCGCTGATGACTTTGCAAAAGCTTTATGCCGACGAGATTTTAAACCAGCCGTTGTCATAGAAAACCGAGTAACGAAAGGATCAGTCATGCACATTGCCATGCTCTCACCCATTGCTTGGCGCACACTGCCGCGACATTATGGAACCTGGGAAAACGTGGCCTCCCTTTTAACCGAGGGGCTGGTAGCGCGCGGTCATGATGTAACCTTGTTTGCAACCGCTGATTCGCAAACCAGCGGCACGCTGCATGCCGTTTGCCCGCGGGGCTATGAAGAAGACCGCTCACTCATACCAAAAGTCTGGGAGTGCCTGCACATTTCAGAACTCTTTGAGAATGCCGATGTGTATGACATAATCCATAACCACTTTGACTATCTGCCGCTGACCTATACCGGCCTGACCACCACCCCGGTAGTGACCACCATTCACGGCTTTTCATCGCCCGGGATTCTGCCGGTTTACAAAAAATACAACAACAATGTATTCTATGTTTCCATCAGTGGTGCCGACCGATCGTCGGATCTTGATTACATTAAAACCATCCATCACGGCATTGATATCAAGCAGTTTGATTTTCAGCCTGACCCGGACGATTATCTGTTTTTTTTCGGACGCATTCACAATGACAAGGGTGCCCGACAAGCGATTGAAATCGCCGGGACCTGCAATAAAAAGCTGATATTGGCGGGTATTATCCAGGACCAGGCCTACTATGACCAATATGTCGCCCCTCACCTAGACAACGACAAGGTGATTTATGTCGGCAGCGTCGGACCAGTTGAGCGCAACCAGCTACTCGGAAAAGCCCGCGCGCTATTGCACCCAATACAGTTTGATGAGCCTTTCGGTCTGACCGTTATCGAATCCATGGCCTGCGGTACGCCCGTGATCGCTTTTGATAGGGGTAGCATGCCTGAACTTATCGAAAACGGAAAAAGTGGTTTTTTGGCCAACAACGTGGAAGAGGCCATTGAGACTGTTGTACGTATTAAAGAGATTGACCGCACATACTGTCGTAGCCATGTTGAACGGCATTTTACAGTCGACCGCATGATCGATGAATACTTACAAGTCTATGAAATGATTCTTGACTCTGAAAGACTGTAGAATGGCCTCTAAAAATCTGAAACAGATAGCCGGTACCGGTGGCCTAAAATTTTAAAACGATTTTATAGGACAGAGCACAATGAAAACGTATAATTCAATAATAACACGGTTTAACAAAAACCCCATATTGACAAGAAAGGATGTGCCGTATCCGGTAGCTACAGTTCACAATGCGGGCATCGTCAAACACAACGATCGTTACATTATGCTTTTCAGGTCGCATCTGCTAAACGGGCGCTCCATCATCGGCAGGGCCGACAGCGAGGATGGTTTTTTATTTACGGTTCATCCCAAACCATTTCTTATACCGGCAAAGGACAGCATTTTTGCGGAATATGAAGAGTTCGGAGTCGAAGACCTGAGAATCTGCCCGGTAGAGGGCGACTACCTGCTTACCTACAGCGCGTATTCCCGTCACGGCGTTCGGATTGCCCTTGCGCGCACCAGGGATTTTAAAAAAGTTGAACGCATTGCGCTTATAACCCAGGCCGACCTTCGCAATGTCGTCATTTTTCCTTTAAAGTTCGGTAGCCGGTATGCGCGTCTGGACCGGCCGCATTCCGAAATTTCCCCCTGGTCTATCTGGATTTCCTATTCCCCGACCTGGTTCACTGGGGCGATTCACGGGTGATTATGAAGCCGGTCCCCTATCACTGGGATGAAATGAAAATCGGGCCCGGCGCACCCCCCTTTAAAACCGACAAGGGATGGCTGCACATCTACCATGGAGTCTTTAAGACCATGGCTGGGGTGGTGTATCGCCTTGGCGCGGCTCTCCACGACCTCCATAATCCGGTAAAAATCATCGGCATTTCCGACCAGTGGATACTGCAGCCCGAGGATCCCTGGGAGGTGAGCGGCTACGTGCCCAATGTTGTTTTTACATGCGGAGCAGTTCCTGAAGACGATGGTACGGTAAAAATATACTGGGGTGGCGCCGATACTGTTATGTGTGCCGGTACTGCAGTCATTGATGACCTGGTACAGCTCTGTCTGTCGGGTTCCCGGCCGCCGCTGTAGCGTATTATCAGATATCATAACCGGCTTATTGAAAATCAAGAAATCAGCAATAAATTTCATGAACTGATCGAAATAGGTTTTCGAGGATATGCTGGAATCAAAAAGCACCCCCGCCAGACTGACCTTCGATGCAGAGCACACGATGTCAAACTCTATTAAGGATAAAATGATATGGACGCAAAAAAGCATCTAAAGCCAAAGGTTAAAAGAAAAAAGAAGAAAATTCAGGGTGACCCTTCACGCGTTATAACCCGCCTGTATATTCCTGACGGCGCACATCGCATACGAAAAATCATTCAACGCATAACAGACCTGCCCGACATGGATGCCGAGAAACTTCTTGAAGAAATTATGCTTGATTTTTCACAGCGACACAAAGACATTAGAACTGTTTTTGAACAACACCTGAATGCGGTAAAGGATTATGTTCCCCGGGATGCAATGCTCAGCGATCTTCAAAGGGCTCTCATCGGGGCCTATTTTACCATGGAGTACTCCATAGAATCGGCTGCCCTTTTTAACCCCTCCATCGTCCTCCACCCTGATCAAGGGGATCTGGACAAAGGCAGCTTGCGCTTTATCATGAGCCTGAGGGCAATCGGCGAAGGTCATGTTTCCTCTATTGTATTTCGAAGTGGCGTCCTTGATCGGCATAATACGTTTATCTTCGACCCGACCAGCGATTATGTCGAGAGGCCTGACGTTCGCTTGAATCCAGTTTACGACCGGCATCTCTTCCAGCTGAAACTCAATGAAATGGAGGCCTGCAATGAGGTAACAGCGCATATTCTTGACCAGTTGCCGGAAGATTTCACCTATAATGAATTAAAAGAAAACATCGGAGCGCTTCACGCAAGCCCCATTTTCTCTGAGGCGCGCCAGAACCAAACCTTCGAAATCATGTACTGGCTTGCCAATTCTAATTATGAGGTGGGTTTCCACCCCGATCACAGAATATCCGAACGGGTTATCTTTCCCGTTTCGGAAAACGAAAGCAGCGGCATTGAAGACGCCCGGTTCGTGCAATTTTTTGATGACAACGGTGAGGTCACCTATTATGCGACCTATACGGCTTATAACGGTTTCACAATCCTCCCGCAGCTGATTGAAACAAAGGATTTTATCGAATTTAAAGTTATTACGCTCAACGGCAAAGCAGTAAAAAACAAAGGCATGGCTCTTTTCCCTCGCAAAATTGACGGCAGCTACGTTATGCTTTCCCGCCAGGACGGTGAAAATAATCATATCATGTTCTCAGACAATATCCATTTCTGGCAGGAGTCCAAAATCATCCAGGAGCCCACACGTCCCTGGGAGTTCATTCAGATCGGCAATTGCGGGTCCCCCCTGGAGACCGATAAAGGCTGGATCGTGCTCACCCACGGTGTCGGACCCATGCGGCAGTATTGCATCGGCGCCATGCTGCTCGATCTTGAAAACCCGGCAAGAGTCATCGCCAGGCTTGAAGAGCCGTTACTTGCACCGCGTGAGGAAGAGCGCGAGGGGTATGTCCCCAATGTCGTTTATACCTGCGGTGCGATTTTCCACAATAGCGACCTGGTCATTCCCTATGGCATGTCTGATATTACATCCGGCATAGCAACTGTTGGAGTAAGCGAACTAATTGACTGCATGTGCACGGTAGCTTAGTGATTTTAAGATTGGCACACGCAAAACGTCACACGTTGATCAAGTGGGATTGGTGACCTATGAGGGTGCTCGTAGCGGTTGGTCCCGGAAAATGGGATAAAAACGGGAAACGGATTCCCCTGGAAGTCAAAAAGGATGATCATCCCTGTGAACCTGAACCGGGGTCGGACCAAGCTATCTTATTGATATTCAAGGGCTATCGTTCCAAAAATAGGTGTTTTCTAGCCTTAAAACTCCATTTTCAGGCTCAAAATCACCCTTATAAGGGACAGCTGGTTCTCGAAGTTCATAGGCTCCATTATTGTTAAACACTTTGCGTCCCTTGGCTCTTATACCGAGCCTTTCCTTTGTAGTTTCAACAAATCCTTTACTCCCTACAGCAATACTCTCAGTCCATTTGCTTTCCCGACCATGGTTTTCAGATTCAAGAGCCTCTTCAATCCAGTGCTTGCAGGCTTCCTGAAATTCCTGAAGATCCCTCATTTGTAGCAACGCAATTGCCTTTGCAGTATCTATAAGGCCATACCTCTTGGGCGGGTGCTGTATCTCATTGTAACCGCAAAAAGACCAGTCTTCCGGATTCTTCACAACCCCGGCTCGAACCATATTCATATCAATATAGATCATGCATCGAGCCAAGTGCCCAGCACGCTCAACTGCTGTAGCATGATAACGATCTTCCCAGAATGCCCCCTTACGCTTCTTTCTCTGATTGTATTCCTGTCCTGTCTTTCCCGCCAGAAGTTGAATCGATTTAGGTATAGCATCTCGGTCGCCATCGCCTGAAACTAAAAGATGGACGTGGTTTGAAGTGACTATGTAGTTCAAGATGCTTAAACCATATCTCTTTCTTGCCTCAAATAGCCATGCCATCCATCGCCGCCTATCTCTGGCAAACTTCAGGAGAAATTCCCTCTTGTGGCATCGATGGGTGATATGCCAGATGTAGCCGGGGATATAGTGCCTGTTCGCTCTCGGCATCGCTTTGAACCGTTGCTTTGTCTTAGAAGGCCAATTTTGGCCTAAAAATAGGGGTTCTAAGGGTTAAAATACGCCCTAATATGAAGGTTATACCTGTATTATCAATTACCTGGCTTGGTCCGACCCCACTTTACAATGACTGCATTGTTGGCTAAAGAAAGTAGAATGAGCATTGAATGTGTCCGTGGTCACCACCAACAGCTGTAATCCCCCAAAAAGCGAGAGAAGGAGTGGCTATGAATGATTTTCCGGCATTTATGAAACATCCCGCCAATAGGGTCGATGCGGCTACCCAGTATACTCCCGAAATCGAAGGCTATGTATTCGATGGGGTTGATGGAAGCCAAATGGCCTTTTGGACCTATACAACCAGGAGCGTGTCAGCCGAACATAACCATGAATATAAAGAATATATCCTGGTAGTGCAAGGCACGTATACCTTGAGGCTTGATGGGGAACGCATCTCCCTTGATCCCGGAGAGGAATATGTCATTCCGAAAGGCGTCGCCCACAGTGGAGAAGCCGTTCCCGGGACACGAATCATTTATGCCTTTGGAGGAAAACGAGCCAAGCGGGTTGGGGAATGAACATTATGTGACCCCCTTCTATTCCAGGTCCTTCAAAAATTCTATAAGCAGATTGTTAACCTCATTCGGACGCTCTTGCTGAATCCAGTGGCCTGCCCCAGGTATCAACACCTTTTTCTTGAGGTTGGGGACATTGGTTTCCAGATTATCGTATGCCTGGCTGTACATGACGATAACGCCGTCCAGCTCACCTGCCACAAACAGGGTCGGCTGATGAATTTTAGCACCATTCAGAAAAGTGGTCAGCTCCCGATTTCTGTCTATATTCCTGTACCAGTTGATTCCACCACGGAAACCGCTTCGCTCGAAGTTTTGGGTGAAGATATCAAGATCTTGATCCGTCAGCCAGACAGGGAGTGAATCAGGCAGAGAACCCGAGTCTATAAATCTTTCGGACTTGTTGAACAGAAAACGCCAGCGTTTCTCTGGTGGGGGGTCGCCTGAAGCCGAATATAAAAACATAAGTAGACTTTTCCTCACATCTTCTTCTAGCTCCTTCTCGATTTTTTCCGGTTCCTGGAAGTACAACTGATAGAATTCTTTATCCCCAGCCAGCTTTTTCATGGCCGCTGTGGGCGGGATACTTTCCCATGAACCGGGAAGATAGGGCACGCTGAGCAGTATCAAGGCATGGAATATATCAGGTCTAAGCAAAGCACAGTGCCATGCAACAGGCGACCCCCAGTCATGCCCCACGATAACGGCACGTTCTTCCGGGTTGGGGAATGAACATTATGTGACCCCCTTCTATTCCAGGTCCTTCAAAAATTCTATAAGCAGATTGTTAACCTCATTCGGACGCTCTTGCTGAATCCAGTGGCCTGCCCCAGGTATCAACACCTTTTTCTTGAGGTTGGGGACATTGGTTTCCAGATTATCGTATGCCTGGAGGTACATGACGATAACGCCGTCCAGCTCACCTGCCACAAACAGGGTCGGCTGATGAATTTTAGCACCATTCAGAAAAGTGGTCAGCTCCCGATTTCTGTCTATATTCCTGTACCAGTTGATTCCACCACGGAAACCGCTTCGCTCGAAGTTTTGGGTGAAGATATCAAGATCTTGATCCGTCAGCCAGACAGGGAGTGAATCAGGCAGAGAACCCGAGTCTATAAATCTTTCGGACTTGTTGAACAGAAAACGCCAGCGTTTCTCTGGTGGGGGGTCGCCTGAAGCCGAATATAAAAACATAAGTAGACTTTTCCTCACATCTTCTTCTAGCTCCTTCTCGATTTTTTCCCGGTTCCTGGAAGTACAACTGATAGAATTCTTTATCCCCAGCCAGCTTTTTCATGGCCGCTGTGGGCGGGATACTTTCCCCATGAACCGGGAAGATAGGGCACGCTGAGCAGTATCAAGGCATGGAATATATCAGGTCTAAGCAAAGCACAGTGCCATGCAACAGGCGACCCCCAGTCATGCCCCACGATAACGGCACGTTCTTCACCTAGGGCATGAACAAGACCGACTATATCACTGGTCAACTGGAGAATGTTGTAAGCTTCAATGGGCTCCGGGCTTTCAGTCTGGCCGTAGCCTCGCTGGTCAGGGGCCACGGCGTGGAACCCAGCCTCTGCCAGGGCTGGTAATTGATGCCTCCAGGAGTATCCCAATTCCGGAAAACCGTGGCACATGACGATCAGTGGCCCTTGCCCTTGCTCTGCAATATGCATTTTGATGCCATTCGTATCAATGATACGGTCACTTGCTCCCATCATATTATTCTCCTTTTGTTGTAAAGCTGAAGAAATTATATCTCAACCGAAATAACGAGGAAGTTGCCGCAATAAAATCGAACAAAAAAATGTGTTGTGGGTGTCCTTTACAAACTATATCAATTTCCCCTCTATACTGTAAGAGCAAAAAGGGTATCGGTTCGACTCTTACTTGCCCTTCTTCTTGAGACAGATCTAGCCCTCTCTAACGTACTCTTCAGAGGCCGCTGTTTTTTGAGGTCCGCTGGAAGAGATTGTTAGCATATCTTACTTCAGTATTTGATCAGAATATTTAGCCATCTCGGCTTCAAATTTGTCAAAGCGATCATCAAGAGACTTGGTTACTGAGTTTTTATCACTTTCGGAAAGGAAGGAATATTTAATGCTATTGTATACATACTTTTTCACCGTTTCGTAGCTTGGTTTATATCTTGTGGCTAACAAAACATATTCACGACTTAAATTATTTCTAGAAACCCCTGAATCGTCCGTGCATATAACTATCGGGACATCATATGCGGCATATATTAAATAAGGGTGCTCCCTGCCTTTAACCCCCAATATGAATTCATTGCTGGTAAAATTTATCTCTATCACTGATTTTTCTTTAATTCGCTCCAACAGGTCAATGGCCCCTTCTTCATAAGGTAAATCCACACCATGGCCAATCCTCTGAGCACCAGCAATATGTAATGCCTGAGAAATATGGAACTTCAGGTCTTTCGGGCGTACCATGCCAAGAGTAAGTTCACCTGCGTGTAATGCTATGTTAACGTTTGGGAAGTTCTTTTTTAAGTAAGCAAACATCTGCATATGCAAATTGTAATCCGTGATGGCCCTCACCCCATTTTCAGGACCGAGCAAGTTAACCCCTACTAAGAGGTTGGATTTTTCAACAGCCTTAAATGCTGCATAGAGAGCTGAAAACACCAAACTTGGTGAACCATTTCTGACTGCATATGTTTGGTAACGCATCATAAATTGATTATCATCTACACCCTTGTGAAGGTCTTCAATTTTCATGATAAAATCATGAATCTTGTCTCTAAAGGCATTCTTCCCGTCTAGTTTTGATGATAGTTCATCCAGAAGCGATGAAATAGCTTCATCGCTGGAGGCCTTTCTAATGTTTTCATCAAATGACTTGTCTTGATATGAATAACCAACCGAAGCAAGCATAGTCTCAATATAGTTGACATTTTCCTTTATGGCCCGCTCTTTCAGGATCATTAGTCCTTCTTTATAGTTTCCGGAAACTGGCCCAAAATAACTAAATGTATTAAAAAAGTTGGCATCTGGCGGTAATTGTGAATGGTAATGGTTTTGATAGTCTTTATCGGACCAAAGGGTTAATAGCTTTCTGTAAAGTTCTATATTAGAACGCAATTGGTCAACCGAGATACTACTGTCCGTCTTATTTTTACTGATTTTAAGTGTACCCCTATCTATCCATTGCTTGGTGGCCTTAACCCACTCTAAATAAGTTTCCACATAAATGCTTCCCGAATAGTGATGGTGTAGGTCTCCTCCCTTCGGCATTCTAGAAAAGAAAAGATTAAGTTGAGCAATACTCGGAGATTCACCTTCAATAAATTTATTGTAAAGCAATGTGGTCTTGATCTCATTATTGCTTGCATTATCTAGATCAGAACTCGATTTTAAGTCGATATGTGAACATCCCACAGTTGTGAAGATTATGACAATGAGTATAGCTAATTTAAATCTCATATTTTCCCCCTATATATTTTCAGGCACCAGCATTAGATAATAACTAGGCGGCGTGTTTTGTTCCATACAGGAATATTATCCAACCAGCTAGAAAAAAATATATGGAATAGGAAGGGCTCGATCTTTTCAAACGACAGGTTAAGGAGCGAATGTTCTTAATAGGTTTCAGACAGAAAGGGTACCCGCAGACCCAAGCAGTCCCCGAAGAGCTTCCATCATTCCCATATGTCTACTCCCATGACTGGCATGGAAAACCATATCCTGAGCTACCATTGACTCTTTCGGCTCTGATGCCCATACTTTACCAGTTGTCAGATCATAATCGTAATCAAGAATGCCAAGATAAGTCTTATCAAAGTCATCTTCGCTAAGTTTCCCGATCCTGGTTTCACAAGCATCAAACACATCGTTAGCGTATCTAATGATTGCAACTTGACCAGCCTGAACCACTGTTCCTAAAGCATCGTGATGTTTCTGCCCCATCCCTGACTCAAAGACCCCCAGTTTAGAGGGTACAAGGCTCCACTTCTGAGAGATGCTCTCTTGGTACCAGATTTCATCATTTGACGGTTCATCAATCACATTGGCTAACTTTGACTGAAGCCGATCAGCAAAGCGGGTTATATGCCAAAGGTGCCAGCCAATTGGGGGTGCATCTTTGCTAAAGGAGTAGGCGAATTGATCGTAACTTACACTTTCCCCAGCTCGAATTAACCAATCGTGCACCAAATATACACGGTCTTTTAAAAAACGAACTGAGTTGTTCGCCATAATTAACCCCAATCGTAGGTGTCAAATTCCTTTATTCGATAGCCGCCCAACGGCGGTGCTGAGCCGCCCCAGGCGGGTTTGCGGCGACAACCTCGCTGACAGACTATGTTGTCGCACCCAGTCAAGTTTTACCATCCCCTTCAACCCTATCACGGATGGAGGCAGCCAGGGTCTCAAGCTCAGTTTTCTTCAACTGAATCAGGAAACCCAAGTCACCATCTGTTCCTAATAGGCTTTTGACTATTTCAATCAGTTTTTCTTTGGTGATATCTTCCATAGTGGGAGCGAATATATACACACCGCTCTTTGGAGAACGGTGCATCACTCAGCCTTTTTGGTAAATGTCTGAGTGCAGTGTCCTGTTACGCCCTGGTTGCCACTGCACAATATGAAAGAAACGGCTTGCCTTTTTTTTCTTCTATATGCGAGCCTGAAAACCCTGCAGTTGATAGCAGGCTGACGACTTCATCGAGTGAATATCTGTTGAAAATATCCTCATTCAGGTTTAGCCTATCCATTTGTCTTTGATCTCGAAACCCAATCACAATCTTGCCTTCAGGCTTCAATACTCTAAACATCTCAGTGAAGTATTTGTCTGGTTCCTTCCAGAAATAAAGGATGTTTACCGCACATAATTTATCAAATGATTCGTTATCAAAAGGAAGACTGCCACATTCTCCTCTTTGCAGTATTACTTTGCCATTTAAAACATGGCGTTTATTAACTTTTCTCGCTACCTTTAACATTGCTGTTGAAAAGTCAACACCTTCCACAACTCCTTCAGTAGTAATTTCTGCCATTTCGTTTATCAATTTTCCCGATCCAAATCCGATTTCCAAGATTCTATCAGTCTTCTTTATGTCAAGCATCTCCTTAACGAAGGAGTTGAGATCAGCATTGCCTTTGTTAAATATTTTCGTCATCATATAGCGACCAATTATTCCAGTCGGCTTTCTAGCCTGCAAAGAAAAAGTTCTCGATGGTATTAACTTACACATAAACATGGTCCCTATTTAGATGGTTCTTGTATTAGCAAACCAGGTTGGCCATGACAACAAATTATGAGAGCTACGGTTACATTCCGCAGTAAAGAATCTACTAGACCGATTTTAAGCGAGGTGGGTTATTTCCTTTCATTATTTGTCTTAGCTTTTTGTTTCCATCGTTAATAACTTTATACATTTTCTCGATATCAGTTGCCGACATATCTCCAAATACGTCAAACACCTGTTTGGTTCGGAAATATATCCGTATTGCTGAATTGGCTTCTTCAACCTCGATATTCAACGAATTAAATAATTTTCTCTTTTTAGGCCATAGTTCACATCCCTCTAAATATTTCTGGAGGACATTGTGAAGGTAGGTAGTTCGGGAACCTTTTTCAATTTGCCAAGCTCTAAATTTGCTAATTGGTAATCTATCCCTTTTCAGAAGATCCGCCTCTTTCATATTTTTTGAAACAAATTTAATTTCAGCCATATTTACCCTCTTTATTTAAAAGGCTTATCCTTTCTCCAACCATTCATCTTTTAACTTTTTGTAAGAGTCTGAAACTTCTACAGGTCCAAACGATTTATTTTGCTGTTCAGTTATTATACGTTTTGTAATGATCTGAGCTATATAGAGTGACACGCAATCGGTCATGATTTCCGATTTGTTGGAGACATATGAGATCTAACGGGGTGGCTCACATGTCGCAAGTTTAGGAGCAGTCCTAGTGCAGCCGCTGGTAATGCATCTTTTTGATTTCCCAAAGTTAGATTTTAACCTCATAGAGGACATATTCACCAGACTTGCCTTTTAATGTGGTGTGATACATTCTATGGGTTTCCACCACCCCTTTTATTTCCTCATTGGCCCATTGAGAGATCAGCAGTTGTGTGCCGAAATCCTTATTCGCAGTTTCTATCCGACTTGCCAAATTAACTGCGTCCCCGATAGCGGAAATTTTACTCATCATGCCTGTATCAAAATTGCCCACAATGACTTTTCCAAAGTTTATTCCTGCCCTGATCCCAAAAGACCAATCATATATTTGATTGAGATATTCATTAAACTGCCTCAAAGCCGCGTTCATGGCTCGAACTGCATTGATGGCATCCAATACACGGTTCTTGTTATCTTCTATTACTCCAAACAACGCCAAGATACCGTCTCCCGCTACATCGCTGATAACACCTTTATGTTGCACAATAATCTCGTTCATCGTTTGATAGTACCGATTTAGGACATGCACGACGTCATAAGCAGGGAGAGCCTCAGCAAATTCAGTGTAGTTTTCGATATCGGTAAAGAGGATTGCAAGATCTTTCTCTTGTCCAAGTTTGGTGCCAGGTGCACCATCAAATTGCTTTAAGATGATTTCGATATCTAAGTCATCAACGACCGGACGTCTAATACTAATGTTCCCACTTATCTTGGTTTGGCAGGCTAATCGAATATTCTGGGGCAATCCCAGTTTGTCGGCTAACTGCTTTTCTTTTTCATTTCTGGGCCGGCAATTGCTCAATCCGTCAATGATGTAGATCCGGCAGGTTGTACACTTGGCATTGCCACCACAGACATGGACGTGATTGATTTTGGCTTCTAGTATGGCTTCTAGTACAGTGTTGTCCGGAGACGCAAAAATTGTCCTATTATCTGTTTGAGAGAATATTTCAAACATTACTTCACCCGCTTTTACCTGAATATTGATGATTATATCGGTCTACTTAATCCATTTAAACAATTCATGCTGGTAATAGTGGATTAAGCTAAACTTTTAAGCTCCTACCGGACAAGACAATTCGCATGCACGGCAATATTTAATCATCAAATTGTGTTTCCCATTTTCTCCGATTTCTCCCTCGGGAACTTTATTTTCCACGTCAGCATTCATCTGCTCAACACAGATTGGCCTACTATATTTTCCTTGAGGAAAAGCCTTCATTGGACAGGCTTTTTGGCAAAACACCTCACAGCTTTCACATGGAGTAAATCCTTCAAGTGCTTCTGTCGTTTGGAAATCTCCCTCCAGCAGAATAGAACGAAGCCTGATTCTTGGTCCCCACTCCGGATGTAATAACAGATTATTTCGACCTATGATACCAATTCCAGATAAAACAGCAGCGTCTTTCAGAAAGAGTCCACCCTTTTCCACATGATACGATAAAGGTTGAGCGGTTAAATCATATTTTTCTCGGAGCCACTGTTTCAGCATCTCTGATATTTCCCTAAGACGCCTATTGCCCCAAGAATCACCTCGTTCCCAATAGTCTAAACGGGGGTCTTTCTCTGGATGATTTAAACCCAATATCAACACTGTTTGGGCCTCCACTGGCCAATTATCAATCGGAACATCGTTCAACTGGGTCTTGCTCCTCAGACCTTTTGGACTAGCCTGATATGAAGGGCCTTTCAAAAGGTTTTTTAAACAGACAATTCCGGCTCGGATTCCATCATACGATTCAGCTTGCGAGATGACTTCAGTGGTTAGTGAAGCTTTTGATGCCATCATTGTCGGTTCCTAAATTCAAATATATTGAGAGTGTCTCACTTCTGGGAAAAGTTGTGATACTTAACGCTTCAGATCAAACTCGATACCATTACAGCCTCATTTTAACCCTCTCTATCTTGCCAGAAGTCAAAGGCAAAGGCATTGCCCATTTTTTCATGTGCCCATGTCCCTGTAATCAAACTCAGTTCTCTGTATCTAGGGTCGGCTCAAGATCTCATCGATTATTTCTTTGCTTTGTTTCTTTGAGCAATTGGTTCTTATGACATCTATGATACTATCAATAAAACCTTTCCCAACCTCAAGCTTCCCCCAATCTTTTTGGGCGAGCTGTTCAATTTGAGAAATTATCCTTCCTTTTAGCTCCACAGAACATTGCTCTTCTACTATATCAAGGATATTATCCATAAGACCACCACCTAATTCCCTGAGCCTTTCTTCTTCCTTGTCTATCTCATCATATTGATTCGGTCTATTTGTTTTCCCGCCCTCAATGATCGTAAATCGTTTGTTATCCTTCATCACACCCTCTTCAGTCCTGGTCTTCAATAGCCCAATTACTGTCGATAGCCACAGCACTTTTTATACTTCAATCCGCTCCCGCAAAGACACGGAGCATTTCTTCCGGTCTTTGGGTGGTCCCTTACTGCAGTCATGTGGTCCGAATGCCCCATCCGTGGTTGAAAAGTGAAATCTCTCGGGTTCAGCAAATACTCAACCTCACTTATATCCTCTGGTTCTCCAGGCTCGAATCCCCAACTAATTTCCATCCATTTTGTTCGCAGATGCTTGCGACCTCCCCGAGTCGCTCTTCTGTTTGTACCCTAAATCTCACCGGCTTTTTTTTGTACCTAGCTTTGTCATTAGTCTATTTCCCCAGCCTCTCTTCCGGCATAACGTCTGGTTAAACGACCGTTACGCTGTTTGAATTTATAGGAACCACCGTAAACACCGGCCTGAGTTAAAACCAACATGTCCGCAGGAGTAAAAATCCACATCGGATTCATTGTTCGGCGATTTTTATCGATTTGCAAACCAGACGCAATAATCTTTTACCAGTTTGTAATTATTAGAAGTTTTATCAGAAACTTCAATTTCACATAAAGGAAAATGGTAAACCCTACCACTTAATTTGATCTTGACCATGACCCCACGCAAGTTCTCACTCCCCATTAGACTATGTATTATTATTTTATCACCATCCTGTAAAGGACCTTTAGTTTCGTATTTTGATATCTCCGCATCAACCGGGAAAGATAAAGTACCATCTAAATATGTTTCCCAGGCTTCAAAGGCAGCAATATCATCTTGAAAATCAACATCCTCAAGGACCTTTTGAATACGCTTGCCAGACTCACCCAAATAATCCCAATTATGTTTTGATTGGATTATAGATATTTGGTTGTTTAAATCTGTGTTTGAGTCCCGGGGTATAGTTTTTTCAATATCATGAACTGATAAATATATTTCCTCCCAGTCCAGGCCCTCTTCCTCACATTGAGAAATATACTTGTCTGGAAAATTTGAAAGAGTAATACTATCCCAGGTGATACAAATCATTTCATCATCAATTTCGGAAATCCAACCCTGCCAGTTACCAATATCAATTTCAAAATCGGGGTCTTTTGTTCCAGATTTCACTTTAACAGCATCGCCAATTTGAAATTTCATTTCTTTCTCATTCTTGTTGATTTGTGTATTTGTCCTCGCTCAATGATGCCGGTTACCAGCCGAAAAAGTAATGATGATAAGGCAAATGGTTAATAAAGCAAGGTGGATAATAAAGTGGTCCTCTGTAAGCCAGTGAGCCCTCTGAATCACTGGAACCAAGTCGCCTTATGTTGTCGCACCCAGTCAAGTTAGGTATGAACCATTAATGAAGTTTTCTTCGGTCCTGGATTTCCCATAAGGCTATTAGTGGTCCGTCACTATATGTTTCATCATTATAGTGTTTTTTAAAATAATGGTAATAGTCCCACAATAACTTTTCCGATTTGTCGTTCTGATAAAAGCCCAAAAGCATGCATAGCTGTGAAACTGGATATGCCCTTCTTTCACGTTCTCTAATTATTTCCAATATCGCCTCTGAGTAATTTACCCCGGAACCATGTATAACCCTTATGGATATTTCTAGAAAGTCGTGTCTTTTAGGTTGCTTCAACTTTTCTATAATAATAGGGACAGAGGTTTCTTTATGTCTTAGTAGTTTCTTTACCAGCTTTTCATAATTTAAAGAATCCAGGCCTTTTTCCATAAAAGCAATCAATTCTTTCACATCCTCTGTATTTTCAATAACCACTGCTTCTTTTGAGCCTCGATCCTTCATTTGATTTGATATTTCAGACGCCAGAGCCTCAATTTCCGGCATCAATAGATTGCTATAGAACAATCGCTGGGCTGATATTTCATGGACAGTATTCTTTTTAAAAAACTTTTTATCTAACAGGGGCTTACCGTAATCAATATTTTCATAAGGGGGTATGACATGATGGACCTCTTTATAATCTTTAGGCTGGTTAAATGCGTCTTTTCCGTAACAACATTTCTTGAATTTCTTCCCACTGCCACATGGACAAGGGGCATTCCTGCCAATCTTCTGTGTCATTTACTACCCCACTAAAATTATGACATTAAACCGGTCACCTTTTGAAGTCCACCTTAATCACTTCACCCCTTTTCCTCCTTGGCTTCACCCCTGGTGGGGGTTGGCTAAGGACGGAATCATAGATTTCCGGGAAGTCATAGAGCTCAGAAGCCAGCTTCTTGACCCTATTCGGACTCAGTTTTGCGGATTCAGTAGAAATTTGTCGGGCGGTTGGGGCATACTTCATGTCATTTGTCTTAAAGATTTCCAAGAATTCCTGCGGGGATATCCCAAACTCATGACATATGTCCGAAATCCATCCGAGCTTTTTTTTCACTGCCCGTTCCCTTTCCACCTCATCAACCTTACGAATTTCCGCACCAACAAACTCCCTTTTAGTCGTCTAACCTGATGTTCTTCCACGTCCTGATATTCAAGGTAGAGCTTGGTGACCTCTTCAGCCTCAATGAAATAGCTCAGGAAAGTGTAGATGCTAGTTATCAAGCGATCAATAGCTTGAAAGAGATATTCGTCAATCTTATCATAGGTTTCCCCGTCAAACCGAAATAGCAGCCGGTTAAAGCCATGAATCATCAAAACCCGGTTGAAAGGAAGATAACCTCCCTGAGACCAGACGGAATTCCAACGGGTCCAATCAGTCTCCTTGAGGTTTGGATTCCTCTGAAAGGGCTTGGTCGGGTACCAGTCCAGAGCAAGGTTCCCTTTGGGTGTGATAAACAAATCGAAATAGGCTTTGGGCCTTCCCGTGTGCATGCCATCTTGTTCCCGTAGGTTGGCAAAGTTCCAATTATCCTGGTCAACTAATTCCTCAACGCCAAAGGGCCACCCAGTCACGGCACTGACGATTTCCGTGAAGATTTCGCTCTGGAATCCACCACCATCATAGAGGGACCAATTTGGTCCTTCAATTTTGAGGAGTTCCCGATGGGCTTCAAATAGATAGTATTCCAAGATTCTCTACCTTCCTTTCTGGACTTTGGTCGAACTTTCTCTCTTCTTGATCATTACCACTAAGGAGGATTCAATTTTGGAGAGATTCAGATGGTTATAAACTGAGCACACCATATCTGTTTTGAGACTCATCACGGTTATTGGTATTCAAATACCTATTTTTTTGGATTCAAAGAATATTTTCAGGGTTTAATTTTGTCAAGAATTTATGGAGGTTAGAGAATGAGAGATGGGGTGCCTATACGTCATGGATTGACGAGTCTACCCGGTTAAACCGTCTCGCAGAGCCTAGGAATAGGGCCTATTTTGAGAAGCAGTACTAAAGTAAGGGAAGATCTGCAGTTCCTTAGATTTTTAAAGAAAGTGGATTAATAGCGTAGAAAACAATATTCATGCTGAGGGCATTCCAGTTTATGTTAAGAAAATTTGCATTCTAAAGGCTATCGGAATAAGATGGTTTGTATAGGAATCAGAAATAGGTCTGCACATTTTCAGTTACCAGGCTTCTTACATTTTGCCAATTCTTAATGGATCTGATAGAATTGGCTAACCCAAAATAGTTGAATCTTGAACATTATCAAAGCTGGAGGTTCAGAATGCGACGAAAAGAATTGGAGATCAAAGATACAAAAGAAATTGAAGCGATTATAAACACCGGGAAAATATGCAGGATCGCTTTATCCTATAATGACAAGCCATATATTGTTCCAATGAACTATGGTTATGAAAATAATACTTTATATTTCCATTCTGCAAAAATTGGAAAGAAAATTGACCTGATAGACAAGAATAACAATGTCTGTTTCGAGATCACTGTAAATCATGGCATCAAGAATACAGGGATACCCTGTAAATGGGAAAACAGTTATTCATGCGTGATTGGATATGGAAAGGCTTCCCTTATCGATGACCCACAAGAGAAAATAAAAGCACTCAATATACTTGTGGGACATTATGCTCCAGATACATCCTATGAATTTTCAGAGGAAAACCTATCCCGGACGGCTGTGATCAAGATCGATATAGAGGAGATGACTGGCAAAAGTAGAGAAATTAAGGAATAGAAGGAGAAAAGAGGTCGTTTTTTCTATCATTCCAGTTGTAATCCAAACATTAAGGATTCGGTCCCCTTTAATGGTCAATACAAACAGGTTGTATGTTGGCTCAAGCCCTTCACCCGGGCGGCACAGCGGGGTTTATATTTTGCACTATCAAGTAATTCTAAACTGCTTTTGATCACAGAAATTTCAAACTTGAAACCTGGAGCCACCTCTTTCCAAAAATCATCAAATTTGGGCAGTTATCTTCATGGCAATTTGATATCACACGTTTTCTCTAGGTTGACCTAAACAGATGCTATCGCAGGTTTTCAGCCCAACCAAAAAACTGATATAACCATGACATAACACAACTCTCGATCCACCCCTCCAAATGATGATA
>PVMK01124079.1_pt1 | contig 19649 bp, 4 predicted proteins | sample 1853481 | NCBI WGS metagenome assembly PVMK01 (sample SAMN08533507, study PRJNA380276) | Marine sediment metagenome, whole genome shotgun sequencing project. | reverse complement strand
ATCTCGACCGGGTCGCGAGGAGTCTCGCAGATGCACACGCGCCAGCAAATCTGGCGACGCGACGTGCAAAGCACTCGTTAAACGCAAAGTCGTTCGAGCGACAATTCGAAAAAATATTCGACGGCCTTGCCCAGCTCGATTCCGCCGCGCTGGACAAGCTGCCCGGCATCGAGTGGCTGCTGGACAACGACTACGTAGTCCAGGAAGCGGTCGCGCTCGTCAAGGAAGGCACACCGGACGATGGTTACCGACGCTTGCCGGTGCTCGCAACAACGCCCAGACGCGGCGGCTGCGGGTGTTGGCATTGGCCGACGAAATCATGAACGTCTGCGGAACACCCATGGAGCTCTCCTGGGTGGAGCGCTTCCTGGGCGCCTATCAGACGGACTCCGAGTTGTCTCTCGGCGAGCTATGGGCGCTGCCGAACATGCTGCGAAGCGTGGCGTTGGAGCGTCTTTCGAACGCCACGCAATCCCTGATATCAGCGACCTCCGACGCAAGCGTTTCAGTACCGGACTACAGCGAGGCCATCGCGAGCTATGTCATCAATCTGCGCAATCTGGCCACGCAGGATTGGACCGCATTCGTAGAGGCGGTGAGCGCGGTGCACGAGATTCTGCGCCACGACCCCGTCGGGGCCTATGCGCAAATGGATGCTGCAACGCGCAACCACTATCGCTATCAGGTGGAGGTCATTGCTCGGCGTACCAGGTGTCGTGAGTCCGCTGTCGCCCGGCAGGCTGTTGCCCTGGGCGAGGACTTTCAAGCTGGCCTGCCGGAGCGTGAGCGCCATGTGGGATTCTATCTGGTCGATGGCGGACGCGTAGCCCTGGTCGCGTCATTGAACCGAAAACGCCGCTGGACCTTCGCGCTACCAGCCTGGTTCCAACGCCGGATGGCATGGTGGTATCTAGGCAGTATCGTGACGATCACTGCTGCGATCACCGGGTGGATCGTCCGGTTCCTGCCGCCTGACGTCACCACAGTCGCGCTGCTCCTGCCGATTATCGTGGTGTTGTCTTTGACGGTCAGCGTCAGCTTCGTCCACTGGCTGGTCGGCCTGTGGCGCAACCCGAAATCGCTGCCAAAGCTCGATTTCGACGCGGGCTTGCCGGCGTCGTACGCCACCGCCGTCGTCACGCCGACCATGCTGACCAGCCGCTCGGAAATCGAGCAGTTCATCGAGCGTACGGAGAAAAACTACCTAGGCAACCCGGATCCGGGCCTGCGGTATGTGTTGCTCACGGACTTTGTCGACGCCGACGCTATGCACGACGATGGCGACGAGGCGCTGCTGAACTGCGCCGTGCAAGCTGTCGAATCCCTGAACGCGCGCCATGGAACGGACCTGATACGCCCGTTCTTTCTCTTCCATCGGCAACGGGAATGGAACGCACGCGAAGCTTGCTTCATGGCGCGAGAGCGTAAGCGCGGCAAGCTCGCCGAACTCCACAACATGTTGCTGGGCCAGCCTGAAGCCGAGCGAGCTTTGATCGTTGGGGACGCCGATCAGCTGCGCGGCATCCGGTTCATCATCACCCTCGACGCGGATACCCAATTACCACCGGGCAGCGCCAACACCCTCGTCGGCGTGCTGGCACACCCGCTGAACCAGCCGGTGCTGAACGGTGCCCGGGTGACGGCCGGCTACAGCATGATTCAGCCACGGCTCTCCGTTGACCCTGAAACCGCCAACACCAATGAGTTTACCCGGGCGTTCGCTGGTGATGTGGTGTTGGACCTGTACAGCCACGCGGTTTCCGATGTCTATCAGGATCTGTTCGGGGTCGGCATCTTCGCGGGCAAAGGCATCTATGACGTGCACGCCTTCGAACAGACCCTTCAGGGGCGCGTCCCCGACAACGCCATCTTGAGCCACGACCTGTTCGAAGGGTTGCATGGTCGCGTGGGCCTGGCCACGGACATCACGCTGTTCGAGGACTATCCGGTCAACCTGCTCGCCTTCGCCCGCCGCGCGCGTCGCTGGATACGCGGCGACTGGCAGTTGCTTCCCTGGTTGATGCCAATCGTCCCCGCGAAACATGGGCTTCGCCCGCAACCGGTTCACGCTGCTCGACCGATGGAAGCTGTTCGACAACCTGCGTCGCAGCCTGCTCGCCCCTGTGACGCTGTTTGCACTTATCGCTGCATGGACGATCTTGCCGGGTACGCCCTGGCTGTGGACCCTCGGTATTCTCGCGGTGACCCTCGCGCCGATCGCGTTGGGTTCTGTTCACGCGATCAGCAGCGGAATCGCGCAGGGCCGCACGCTGCGGGCGCTGCTCGAGCACATCTCGTTCGTCATGCATCATGAAGGTGCGCGCTGGCTGTATCTGCTGGCGTACCTTCCCTACGAAAGCTTCGTGAACATCGACGCCATCGGGCGAACGCTGTGGCGGCTCATCATCTCGCGCCGCCACCTGCTGCAGTGGCAGCCCGCGGCAATCACGGCGCGCCGGGTGGCGGAGAGACTAACGCAGCGTTACATGTGGCGTCAGATGTTGGCGGCGCCTCTGACGGCGCTCGCGGCAGGCGTTTGCGTGGCGTGGGTACAGCCCTGCCTCGTTGTGGCTGGCCGCACCCTTTCTCGCTGTCTGGCTCGCGGCCCCGGGCATCGCAACTGCTTCCACACGGCGCCAGCCCGCTGCACCCGACGAGCAGGCAGCCACACCAGTCCCAGCAGCAACTGTTACGCAAGGTCGCTCTGCGCACGTGGCAGTTCTTCGAGCACTTCGTCGGCCCGGACACGCACTGGTTGCCACCCGACAATTATCATGAAGCGCCGCAAACTTTCGTTTCGAAACGGACGTCGCCGACCAACATCGGCGTGATGCTGCTCGCCACGGTAGCGGCTTACGATTTGGGTCACGTGGGCCTCACGAACCCTGGTACCGCGCCTGCGTTACGCGTTCGAAAGCCTGAAGCGCCTCCAGCGCTACCGGGGGACATTTTCTGAACTGGTACCGTCTCGACGATTTGACGGCCCTGGAGCCACGCTACGTATCGGCCGTCGACAGCGGCAATCTTGCCGCCAGCCTGATCACCCTGAAAAGCGCGTTGCTCGAGATCGACCATGCGCCGGTGCCGCTGGCAGCCCTCATCCAGGGCACCATCGATATCCTGCGAGACCTCAAGGCAACGCTGGGCAGCACCGGCGGGAGCGATCAGGCGCAAGCACGCATCGACGCCTTGATCGATCGACTTGCGACCGCGGATGCCACATCCGGCCAGCTGACCTCTGTCACTGAGATCGAACAGACCGAGCTTGCGACGTTACAGTCGCTGGTGCTGGAAGCCGTGAACGCCCGGGGGGACGACGTCGCCCCAGAGGAGCTCGACGCGCTACGTCGAGGGATTCAATCTGTTGCGCGGCCAGGTTGAAACATTCCGCCACCAATGCGTAGGACTCATGCCGTGGAGAGCCTGGGCGGATTCGCTTGGTGATGAGGCGTCGGACGAGATCGACGCAACGTATCGTTCCATTCACGAACAGCTGAGCACGGGGCCGGACTTCGCGTCGATCCCAACCGCCTATGAGAAAGCGGGCGCAGCCCTCGAGCAACTGCAAGAACGGGTAGTGACGAATTCGACGGGGGGCGCATCGGAGCTGGCCGCGCGGTTGCAAACCATGCGCGAGGACCTGCACCTCGCCGCACGCAGGGTGCAGGCGCTGCGAAGGGATATTCAGCAGCTCGTCAGCGAGACGGATGCGCTTCTCCTGGCCATGGATTTCTCGTTCCTGTACGACAGGAACCGCCACCTCTTGCGACTTGGGTATACGGTCAGTACCGGCGAGTACGACACCAACTACTACGATCTGTTGGCCTCCGAAGCCCGGCTGGCAAGCTTCGTCGCCATCGTGAAGGGCGACGTTCCACCCGAACATTGGCTCTACCTCGGTCGGCCGTTTACGCGCGTCGGCGGGCAACGCGTGCTGGCATCATGGAGTGCGACAGCGTTTGAGTATCTGATGCCTCATCTGTTGATGCGCGCACCACCCGAGAGCCTGTTGGCGCAGAGCTGCCGCGTCGCCGTGGAGCAACAGCAGGCATTCGCGGGCCGGCTCGACGTTCCCTGGGGTATATCGGAATCAGCGTTTTACCAGCTCGACACGCAAGCCCACTATCAGTACCGCGCATTCGGCGTGCCGGGGCTGGGTCTTCGCCGGGAGCAGCGCTACCGACTGGTAATTTCGCCTTACGCATCGCTGCTCGCCCTGCCGTTCTTCCCGCAAAGCGTAATTTCGAACCTCGAGGCCCTCGAAAGCCTCAACATGCTCGGCCGCTTCGGACTCTACGAAGCCGTTGATTTCGGGCAGAGCGACGCCGACGGGCCACGACGCGCAAACATCGTCTTCTCCTACATGAGCCATCACCAAGGCATGATCATGGCAGCGTTGGACAACGCGCTGGAAGACGGCGCCATGGTGCGGCGTTTTCATGCCGACCCAAGCGTGGCCGCGCACGTGAATCTTCTCTTCGAGCAGATGCCCCGGGGAACCTCCACATCCATTGGCTGGCGCGGTCTCGACCAGGAGCGGCAAATCGCCGCGCGCCCCACGACGCTCGAAAGCTGGAGCGTGCCCATCCGCACCGAGGTGCCGCAGCTCAACGTGTTGTCGAACGGCCACTATCAGGTGCTGGTCAACCATTTCGGGATCGGCATGAGCTCTTTCGATGGCTTGTGTCTGGCGCGCTGGCAGCCCGATCAATGCACGCCAGAAGGCACGTGTTTTTACCTCAGGGATCTCGATTCCGGAGCGCTCTGGTCGGCGGGCGCGCGGCCGATCGGCGTACGGAATCCCAACGACTGCGACGCCCGATTCTGGCCGCACATGGCTGAGTTTCATCGCCGCGATCACGGCATTCACGTTCGCGTCGAAGTGACCGTGGCGGCCAACGACGACGTCGAGATCCGGCGCGTCACGCTGACTAACGACACGGACCGCCCCAGACGCCTGGAACTCTCGAGCTACGCCGAGCCGGTGCTGGCCACTCTGGATCATCACGAGCGGCACCCGGCGTTCAGCAAGTTATTCATCGAACTCAGCGTGGTGCAGCCGAACGGTGTGTTGCTGGCACGGCGTCGCCCGCGCGAGGCAAACGAGAGTCCCATCTATCTCGCGCACGGGGGCTACGAGTTTGGCCAGCGCCGGCAGCAGCGTACCGTGTGCCTGGATCGGCGTGAATTTCTGGGTCGCTGGGGTTCGGCACGTAAGCCCGCGTGGCTGGCAGCACCACCTGACCAGCGCGAGGTACCGAACGACAGCTTCGACCCCGTGATGGCACTCGGCATAGAGGTCGAGCTGCCTCCGCGCGCGATGACCCAGCTCGTGTTCGTCTATGCCGCAGGGCGGTCACGTGCAGAGATCTTGCAGCACGTCGCTGCGTATCAGTCGAAAGCGCGTGTAGATTGGGCGTTTCACCAGGCGCGCCTGAGAGCCGAACGAATACTCGCGGAGATCGGCGTCGACCCCCCGGAGGTGGCAGGCCTGCTCGAGCTGCTATCAGGTGTTTACGCGCTCGAGCCGCAGCTACGCGTCGGCGCGCAAAGTCTCGCCGGGTCCCAGGCCATTCAGTCGATGCTGTGGTCGCGCGGGATCTCAGGCGACCTGCCGATTCTGATGCTCCGCGTGCGCGGCCTGGATGACATAAGAACCGCAGAGCAACTGGTGCGCGCTCACACGTTCTGGGACCGACAACAGATCGCGCTCGATCTGGTCATTGTCGACGATGAGATGGGCGGCTACGCACAGCCGACGCGCACGCGTCTCGCGCGTCTCGTCGAGGATGCACGAAGTCGCAAGCGGCACTACACCCAGGGCAACATTTACGTCATCCCGATCGCCGAGCTGGGGGCGGGCGAACGGCGGCGTATCCTCGCGGCGGCGTGGCTGTTGCTGGACCCCATCAAGGGCACGCCGTTCGAGCAGCTCCGCGCAATCCGTCATCGGCTGATCGAGTTGCCGCCCTTCGTGCCAATGCCGTCATCGCCAATCATCCCCGAGCCCACCCAGGAACTCGAGCGTCCGGCCGATCTCCGATTCGACAACGGGCTGGGCGGCTTCACGCCGGACGGTGCCGAATACGTCATTTTCCTCAGCGCCGGGCAGTCGACGCCCGCGCCCTGGAGCAACGTCATCGCCAACCCCGATTTCGGTTTCCTGATTACGGAATCCGGTTCGAGCACGACGTGGGCCGAGAACAGCGGCGAGAATCGGCTGACCCCGTGGCGCAACGATCCAGTCAGCGACCCCTCTGGCGAGGCGGTGTTCCTGCGCGACGAGGAAACCGGCGCAGTCTGGTCGCCGACGCCACGGCCGACGCCGGACCTGCACGCATACGAGATACGCCACGGCGCGGGATATACGGCCTTCAGGCACGTCAGCCACGGCCTGCAGCAGGCACTGCGCGTGTTCGTGGACGCCGTGGACCCGGTGAAGATCGCAAGCCTGCGCCTTACCAATTGCTGGCAGCGGCCGCGGCGCATCACCGTGACCTACTATGCGGAGTGGGTGCTGGGCCTGCAAGTGGACGCAGGCCGCCCTATGTCGTCTCCGAGTTCGTCCCCAACGACAGCGTGTTGTACGCACGAAACGCGTTTGCTCGCGACGGCACCCGCACCGCGTTTCTGACCAGCGACCTCCCGGTTCACGGCGTGACGACGGACCGGCGTGAGTTCCTCGGTCTCGACGGCGATCCGTCACGTCCCGCCGCATTGTTCCGAATCGGTCTGTCCGGCGCCGTGACCCCGGGCGCGGACCCGTGCGCGGCGCTGCAGGTGCACGTCAATCTCGAGCCTGGGGAAACCGTGGAACTCCATTTCGCACTCGGCGAAGGGCGTGACCGACATCACGCCCAGGACCTGGTGCGCCGTTACCGTGACGGCGCTGAAGTCGTCGCCAGCCTGGCACGCGTCAACGAGCATTGGGGCACTGTGCTCGGCGGGCTCGAAGTGACCACGCCGGACCCAGGTCTCGACCTGATGACGAACCGCTGGCTGCTCTACCAGGCGCTGTCGTGCCGGCTGTGGGGCCGCGGCGCACTGTACCAGTCCAGCGGCGGATTCGGCTTTCGCGATCAGCTACAGGACGTCATGGCGTTCGCTGCCTCACAACCCGAGCTGGCGCGCAAACAGATCGTGCGGGCGGCGGGCGTGCAGTTTTACCGAGGCGACGTTCTGCATTGGTGGCACGACAACCCCTTGCGCGGGGTGCGTACCCGATGCTCGGACGACATGCTGTGGCTGCCGTACGTCACCGCCCACTACGTCGCCACCAGCGGTGATGTCTCCATTCTCGATGAGCGCGTCGCGTATCTCGATGGCGCGGAGCTGGCGCCCGACGAGGGCGAGCGCTACGCAGAATACGACCTGACTCAGGTTGAGGAGTCGATCTACGAGCATTGCCTGCAAGCCATCGAGCACGCGGCCGGCAAGACGGGTTCTCACGGCCTGCCCTTGATCGGTTCGGGCGATTGGAACGACGGGCTCAACCGTGTCGGGGTCCAGGGCCGTGGCGAAAGCGTCTGGCTCGGGTGGTTTCTCACCGTGGTATACCGCGACTTCGCGGCGGTGTGCGACGGCGTTGGCGACACCGATACCGGCACGGACTATCGCGCACGGGCCGACGCGCTCGTCGAGCGAGTCGAGGCGGTAGCCTGGGACGGGGAGTGGTACCTGCGCGCCTACGACGACGACGGGCATCCGCTGGGCTCGGCGGGCAACGACGAGTGCAAGATCGACCTCAACGCGCAAACCTGGTCCGTACTCGCCGATGCACCCGACGAGGTACACCGGTTACAAGCCATGCGCGCTGTGAAGCGCCACCTGATGGACGAGGGGCAAATCCTGCGTCTGCTGACCCCACCGTTTCAGCGCGGGGACACCGACCCCGGCTACATCAAGGGGTATCCGCCGGGCGTACGCGAGAATGGTGCGCAGTATTCCCACGCAGCGGTCTGGGCCGGGTTCGCGTTCGGCAAGCTCGGCGACGGCGACAGCGCCCTCGAGGTGGCACGCTGCTTGAATCCCGTCAACCACTCCGACTCGCCGGAGGCGGCGGCGAAATACCGCGTCGAGCCCTACGTGGTTGCGGCAGATATTTATTCGGAGGCGCCCAATGTGGGCCGCGGCGGCTGGTCCTGGTACACCGGTGCCGCGGCATGGACCTACCGTCTGGTCGTCGAGATCATGCTCGGCATCCGTCGGCGCGGCGATGCATTCGAGATTTCGCCGTGTCTGCCCCGCGCGTGGGAAGGCTACCAGGCGCGGCTACGTCTCGACGGGACCGAGTACCAGATACGCGTCGTTCGCGAAGGAGCGCAACAGTACCGGATCTACGTGAACGATGAACTGCTGCCGGATGGCCGCCTGGCCATCGCTACCCAGTCCACGCAGGATACCGACGCCCACGCCGAAACGCTCGACTGAGCCTGCGCCGCCCGACTATCCCTATCCCTCACGATCGCGTCCGCCCCAAGCGCTCCTCCACATCCAGTATGTGCCGGGTGGTACCGAGCACGGAGTCCGGATTGAGGCTGATCGAGTCGATGCCGATTTCAACCAGATACTCCGCCATCTCAGGATAATCCGAGGGAGCCTGACCGCAAATCCCGGAGTGGCGACCATTGCGCCGCGCGCCATCGACGGCCAGCCGAATCATTTCCTTCACGCCAGGATCACGCTCGTCGAAGTCGAAGGCGACGATCTGGGAATCTCGATCGACACCGAGAGTAAGCTGGGTCAAGTCGTTGGATCCGATCGAGAAACCGTCGAACAGCTCGGCGAAAGCATCGATCTGGATGACGTTGTTTGGAATCTCGCACATCACGTAGACCTGCAAACCGTCCTTGCCGCGCTCGAGCCCGTTGTCAGCCAACGCCTGCAGCACGCGTTCGCCTTCTTCGACCCGCCGACAAAATGGAATCATCAATATGACGTTGGTCAAACCCATGTCGTCACGGACGCGCTTCATGGCTGCGCATTCAAGCGCGAAGCCTGCGGCGTAGTTCGGGTGCGTGTAGCGGGACGCGCCGCGGAACCCCAGCATCGGGTTGTCTTCGTCCAACTCGAAAAATCGCCCACCCACGAGCGAGGCATATTCATTGGACTTGAAATCCGACATGCGCACGACAACGGGCTTGGGCCAGAAGGCCGCTGCAATGGTGCCGACGCCTTCCGACAGGCCCTTGACGAAATAATCCGTAGGACCCTCGTAAGCGCGACTCAGCGCGTCGAGTTCGGCCCGCTCGTCTGCATCGGTTACCCGTTCCGGGTGCAACAGCGCCATTGGGTGCGCCTTGATAGATTCGTTGATGATGAATTCCATGCGCGCAAGGCCCACCCCATCATTGGGCAGGAACGATGTCTTGAACGCCAGGTCCGGATTTCCCAGGTTGATCATGATGCGTGTCGCCGGACGCGCCAGCGTGCCCAGATCGCATTCCTCCCTGACGAACGCCAGTGCGCCAGCATGGATGCGTCCCCGGTCGCCTTGTGAACAGTCCACCGTCACAGCAGCACCGTTGGGCACCACCTCGGTCGCATTGTCGCAACCCACCACCGCCGGAATGCCGAGTTCGCGCGCGATGATCGCCGCATGGCAGGTGCGCCCGCCCCGGTTGGTGACAATGCCCGCGGCGATCTTCATCACGGGCTCCCAGTCCGGCGAGGTGGTGTCCGCCACCAGCACCTCGCCAGGCTGGAATTCATCGAGGCTGTCGACATCGCGAACCAGCCGTGCGCGACCGCTTCCGATGCGCGTACCTACGGCACTCCCGGTGGTGAGTTGCGACAATGCGAACGAGGTGGTGCCCAACGGCGCTGCGGTGACGGTGGACTGTTCACAAGGCGACCGGGGACGCATCCATGCCGGCGCGCTGGCGTTCGTCAGGGAGGAATACGATCTGGGCGCCTTGGCGCGTCCGGCGACGCGCGTCATGATCAACCTGGGAAATCCGGACCTGGCGTTCAAGACATCGTTCCTGCCCAACGATGGGGTTGGCCTCGCGCGCATGGAATTCATCATCAACGAATCCATCAAGGCGCACCCGATGGCGCTGTTGCACCCGGAACGGGTAACCGATGCAGATGAGCGGGCCGAACTCGACGTGCTGAGCCGCGCGTACGACGGGCTTACGGATTACTTCGTCAAGGGCCTGTCGGAAGGCGTCGGTACCATTGCGGCGGCCTTCTGGCCCAAGCCCGTGGTCGTGCGCATGTCCGATTTCAAGTCCAACGAATATGCCTCGCTCGTGGGTGGGCGATTCTTCGAGCTGGAAGAAGACAACCCCATGCTTGGGTTCCGCGGCGCGTCCCGCTACACCCACCCGAATTACGCCGCAGGCTTCGCGCTCGAATGCGCGGCCATGAAGCGCGTCCGTCACGACATGGGTTTGACCAATGTCATATTGATGATTCCATTTTGTCGGCGGGTCGAAGAAGGCGAACGCGTGCTCCAGGCGTTGGCGGACAACGGGCTCGAGCGCGGCAAGGACGGTTTGCAGGTCTACGTCATGTGCGAGATTCCAAACAACGTCATCCAGATCGATGCCTTCGCTGAACTCTTCGACGGTTTCTCGATCGGCTCCAACGACTTGACCCAGCTGACCCTCGGTGTCGATCGAGATTCCCAGATCGTCGCCTTCGACTTCGACGAGCGCGATCCTGGCGTGAAGGAAATGATTCGCCTGGCCGTCGATGGCGCGCGCCGCAACGGTCGCCACTCCGGGATATGCGGTCAGGCTCCCTCGGACTATCCTGAGATGGCGGAGTACCTGGTTGAAATCGGCATCGACTCCATCAGCCTCAATCCGGACACCGTGCTCGGGACCACCCGGCACATATTGGATGTGGAGGAGCGTCTGGGGCGCACGCGATGATGAAGGATGTGGCTAGACGGGCGGCGCAGGCTCAGTCGAGCGTTTCGGCGTGGGCGTCAATATCCTGCGCGGACTGGGTGGCGATGGCCAGGCGGCCATTCGGCAGCAGTTCATCGTTCACGTAGATCCCGTACTGTTGCGCTCCTTCGCGAACGACGCGTATCTGGTATTCGGTCCCGTCGAGACGCAGCCGCGCCTGATAGCCTTCCCACGCGCTTGGCAGACACGGCGAAATCTCGAACGCGTCGCCGCGCCGACGGATGCCGAGCATGACCTCGACGACCAGGCGGTAGGTCCATGCCGCGGCACCGGTGTACCAGGACCAGCCGCCGCGGCCCACATTGGGCGCCTCGGAGTAAATGTCTGCCGCAACCACGTAGGGTTCGACGCGGTATTTCGCTGCCGCCTCCGGCGAGTCGGAGTGGTTGACGGGATTCAAGCAGCGTGCCACCTCGAGGGCGCTGTCGCCGTCGCCGAGCTTGCCGAACGCGAACCCGGCCCAGACCGCTGCGTGGGAATACTGCGCACCATTCTCGCGTACGCCCGGTGGATACCCCTTGATGTAGCCGGGGATCGGTGTCCCCGCGCTGAAACGGTGGGGTCAGCAGACGCAGGATTTGCCCCTCGTCCATCAGGTGGCGCTTCACAGCGCGCATGGCTTGTAACCGGTGTACCTCATCGGGTGCATCGGCGAGTACGGACCAGGTTTGCGCGTTGAGGTCGATCTTGCACTCGTCGTTGCCCGCCGAGCCCAGCGGATGCCCGTCGTCGTCGTAGGCTCGCAGGTACCACTCCCCGTCCCAGGCGACTCCCTCGACTCGCTCGACGAGCGCGTCGGCCCGTGCGCGATAGTCCGCGCCGGTATCGGTGTCGCCAACGCGGTCGCACACCGCCGCGAAGTCGCGGTACACCACGGTGAGAAACCACCCGAGCCAGACGCTTTCGCCACGGCCCTGGACCCCGACACGGTTGAGCCCGTCGTTCCAATCGCCCGAACCGATCAAGGGCAGGCCGTGAGAACCCGTCTTGCCGGCCGCGTGCTCGATGGCTTGCAGGCAATGCTCGTAGATCGACTCCTCAACCTGAGTCAGGTCGTATTCTGCGTAGCGCTCGCCCTCGTCGGGCGCCAGCTCCGCGCCATCGAGATACGCGACGCGCTCATCGAGAATGGAGACATCACCGCTGGTGGCGACGTAGTGGGCGGTGACGTACGGCAGCCACAGCATGTCGTCCGAGCATCGGGTACGCACCCCGCGCAAGGGGTTGTCGTGCCACCAATGCAGAACGTCGCCTCGGTAAAACTGTACGCCCGCCGCGCGCACGATCTGTTTGCGCGCCAGCTCGGGCTGTGAGGCAGCGAACGCCATGACGTCCTGTAGCTGATCGCGAAAGCCGAATCCGCCGCTGGACTGGTACAGTGCGCCGCGGCCCCACAGCCGGCACGACAGCGCCTGGTAGAGCAGCCAGCGGTTCGTCATCAGGTCGAGACCTGGGTCCGGCGTGGTCACTTCGAGCCCGCCGAGCACAGTGCCCCAATGCTCGTTGACGCGTGCCAGGCTGGCGACGATTTCAGCGCCGTCACGGTAACGGCGCACCAGGTCCTGGGCGTGATGTCGGTCGCGCCCTTCGCCGAGTGCGAAATGGAACTCCACAGTTTCCCCAGGCTCGAGATTGACGTGCACCTGCAGCGCCGCGCACGGGTCCGCGCCCGGGGTCACGGCGCCGGACAGACCGATTCGGAACAATGCGGCGGGACGTGACGGATCGCCGTCGAGACCGAGGAACTCACGCCGGTCCGTCGTCACGCCGTGAACCGGGAGGTCGCTGGTCAGAAACGCGGTGCGGGTGCCGTCGCGAGCAAACGCGTTTCGTGCGTACAACACGCTGTCGTTGGGGACGAACTCGGAGACGACATAGGGCGGCCTGCGCGTGCCTTGCAGGCCCAGCACCCACTCCGCATAGTAGGTCACGGTGATGCGCCGCGGCCGCTGCCAGGAATTGGTAAGGCGCAGGCTTGCGATCTTCACCGGGTCCACGGCGTCCACGAACACGCGCAGTGCCTGCTGCAGGCCGTGGCTGACGTGCCTGAAGGCCGTATATCCCGCGCCGTGGCGTATCTCGTAAGCGTGCAGGTCCGGCGTTGGCCGTGGCGTCGGCGACCAGACTGCGCCGGTTTCCTCGTCGCGCAGGAACACCGCCTCGCCAGAGGGGTCGCTGACTGGATCGTTGCGCCACGGGGTCAGCCGATTCTCGCCGCTGTTCTCGGCCCACGTGGTGCTCGAACCGGATTCCGTAATCAGGAAACCGAAATCGGGGTTGGCGATGACGTTGCTCCAGGGCGCGGGCGTCGACTGCCCGGCGCTGAGGAAAATGACGTATTCGGCACCGTCCGGCGTGAAGCCGCCCAGCCCGTTGTCGAATCGGAGATCGGCCGGACGCTCGAGTTCCTGGGTGGGTTCGGGGATGATTGGCGATGACGGCATTGGCACGAAGGGCGGCAACTCGATCAGCCGATGACGGATTGCGCGGAGCTGCTCGAACGGCGTGCCCTTGATGGGGTCCAGCAACAGCCACGCCGCCGCGAGGATACGCCGCCGTTCGCCCGCCCCCAGCTCGGCGATCGGGATGACGTAAATGTTGCCCTGGGTGTAGTGCCGCTTGCGACTTCGTGCATCCTCGACGAGACGCGCGAGACGCGTGCGCGTCGGCTGTGCGTAGCCGCCCATCTCATCGTCGACAATGACCAGATCGAGCGCGATCTGTTGTCGGTCCCAGAACGTGTGAGCGCGCACCAGTTGCTCTGCGGTTCTTATGTCATCCAGGCCGCGCACGCGGAGCATCAGAATCGGCAGGTCGCCTGAGATCCCGCGCGACCACAGCATCGACTGAATGGCCTGGGACCCGGCGAGACTTTGCGCGCCGACGCGTAGCTGCGGCTCGAGCGCGTAAACACCTGATAGCAGCTCGAGCAGGCCTGCCACCTCCGGGGGGTCGACGCCGATCTCCGCGAGTATTCGTTCGGCTCTCAGGCGCGCCTGGTGAAACGCCCAATCTACACGCGCTTTCGACTGATACGCAGCGACGTGCTGCAAGATCTCTGCACGTGACCGCCCTGCGGCATAGACGAACACGAGCTGGGTCATCGCGCGCGGAGGCAGCTCGACCTCTATGCCGAGTGCCATCACGGGGTCGAAGCTGTCGTTCGGTACCTCGCGCTGGTCAGGTGGTGCTGCCAGCCACGCGGGCTTACGTGCCGAACCCCAGCGACCCAGAAATTCACGCCGATCCAGGCACACGGTACGCTGCTGCCGGCGCTGGCCAAACTCGTAGCCCCCGTGCGCGAGATAGATGGGACTCTCGTTTGCCTCGCGCGGGCGACGCCGTGCCAGCAACACACCGTTCGGCTGCACCACGCTGAGTTCGATGAATAACTTGCTGAACGCCGGGTGCCGCTCGTGATGATCCAGAGTGGCCAGCACCGGCTCGGCGTAGCTCGAGAGTTCCAGGCGTCTGGGGCGGTCCGTGTCGTTAGTCAGCGTGACGCGCCGGATCTCGACGTCGTCGTTGGCCGCCACGGTCACTTCGACGCGAACGTGAATGCCGTGATCGCGGCGATGAAACTCAGCCATGTGCGGCCAGAATCGGGCGTCGCAGTCGTTGGGATTCCGTACGCCGATCGGCCGCGCGCCCGCCGACCAGAGCGCTCCGGAATCGAGATCCCTGAGGTAAAAACACGTGCCTTCTGGCGTGCATTGATCGGGCTGCCAGCGCGCCAGACACAAGCCATCGAAAGAGCTCATGCCGATCCCGAAATGGTTGACCAGCACCTGATAGTGGCCGTTCGACAACACGTTGAGCTGCGGCACCTCGGTGCGGATGGGCACGCTCCAGCTTTCGAGCGTCGTGGGGCGCGCGGCGATTTGCCGCTCCTGGTCGAGACCGCGCCAGCCAATGGATGTGGAGGTTCCCCGGGGCATCTGCTCGAAGAGAAGATTCACGTGCGCGGCCACGCTTGGGTCGGCATGAAAACGCCGCACCATGGCGCCGTCTTCCAGCGCGTTGTCCAACGCTGCCATGATCATGCCTTGGTGATGGCTCATGTAGGAGAAGACGATGTTTGCGCGTCGTGGCCCGTCGGCGTCGCTCTGCCCGAAATCAACGGCTTCGTAGAGTCCGAAGCGGCCGAGCATGTTGAGGCTTTCGAGGGCCTCGAGGTTCGAAATTACGCTTTGCGGGAAGAACGGCAGGGCGAGCAGCGATGCGTAAGGCGAAATTACCAGTCGGTAGCGCTGCTCCCGGCGAAGACCCAGCCCCGGCACGCCGAATGCGCGGTACTGATAGTGGGCTTGCGTGTCGAGCTGGTAAAACGCTGATTCCGATATACCCCAGGGAACGTCGAGCCGGCCCGCGAATGCCTGCTGTTGCTCCACGGCGACGCGGCAACTCTGCGCCAGCAGGCTCTCGGGTGGTGCGCGCATCAACAGGTGAGGCATCAGATATTCGAACGCTGTCGCGCTCCATGATGCCAGCACGCGTTGGCCGCCGACGCGCGTGAACGGCCGACCGAGGTGGAGCCAATGTTCGGGTGGAAGGTCGCCCTTGACGATGCCGACGAAGCTTGCCAGCCGGGCTTCGGAGGCCAACAGATCGTAGTAGTTAGTGTCGTACTCGCCGGTGCTGACCGTATACCCGAGTCGCAAGAGGTGGCGGTTCCTGTCGTACAGGAACGAGAAATCCATGGCCAGGAGAAGCGCATCGGTCTCGCTGACGAGCTGCTGAATGTCCTTTCGCAGCGCCTCCACTCTGCGCGCCGCGAGGTGCAGGTCCTCGCGCATGGTTTGCAACCGCGCGGCCAGCTCCGGTGTGCGCCCGGTCGATTTTGCTTCTATCCGTTCTTGCAGTTGCTCAAGGGCCGCGCCTGCCCTCTCATAGGCGGTTGGGATCGAAGCGAATTCCGGCCCCATGCTCAGCTGTTCGTGAATGGAACGATAGGTTGCGTCGATCTCGCTCGACGCCTCATCACCAAGCGAGTCCGCCCACGTTCTCCACGGCATGAGTCCTACGCACTGGTGGCGGAATGTTTCAACCTGGCCGCGTAACAGATTGAATCCCCGACGCAGCGCGTCGAGCTCCTCAGGGGCGACGTCGTCTCCCCGGGCGTTCACGGCTTCCAGCACCAGCGACTGTAACGTCGCAAGCTCGGTCTGTTCGATCTCGGTGACGGAGGTCAGCTGGCCGGATGTGGCATCCGCGGTTGCAAGTCGATCGATCAAAGCGTCGATGCGTGCCTGGGCCTGATCGCTCGCGCCGGTGCTGCCCAGCGTTGCCTTGAGGTCTCGCAGGATATCGATGGTGCCCTGGATGAGGGCCGCCAGCGGCACCGGCGCATGGTCGATCTCGAGCAACGCGCTTTTCAGGGTGATCAGGCTGGCGGCAAGGTTGCCACTGTCGACGGCCGATACGTAGCGTGGCTCCAGGGCCGTTAAATCGTCGAGACGGTACCAGTTCAGAAAATGCCCCCGGTAGCGCTGGAGGCGCTTCAGGCTTTCGAACGCGTAGCGCAGGCGCGGTACCAGGGTGGTGAGGCCCACGTGGCCCAAATCGTAAGCCGCTACCGTGGCGAGCAGCATCACGCCGATGTTGGTTGGCGACGTCCGATTAGAAACGGAAGATTGCGGCGCTTCGTGATAATTGTCGGGTGGCAACCAATGCGTGTCCGGGCCGACGAAGTGCTCGAAGAACTGCCAGGTGCGCAGAGCGACCTTGCGTAACAGTTGCTGCTGGGCCGGGGTGGCTGTCTGCTGGTCGGGCGCAGGGGACTGGCGTCGTGTCGAAGCCGTTGCGATACCCGGGGCCGCGAGCCAGACGGCGAGAAAGGGTGCGGCCAGCCATAGCGAGGCGGGCTGTACCCACGCCACACAGACACCTGCGACGAGCGCCGTCAAGGGCGCCGCCATCATCTGACGCCAGACGTAACGTTCGGTTAGTCTCTCCGCCACCCGCCGCGCCGCGATTGCCGCGGGTTGCCACTGCAGCAGGTGGCGGCGCGAGATGATGAGCCGCCACAGCGTTCGCCCGATGGCGCCGAGGTTCACGAAGCTTTCGTAGGGCAGGTACGCCAGCAGATACAGCCAGCGCGCACCTTCATGATGCATGACGAACGAGAGGTGCTCGAGCAGCGCCCGCAGCGTGCGGCCCTGCGCGATTCCGCTGCTGATGGCGTGAACAGAACCCAAGGCGATCGGCGCGAGGGTCACGGCGAGAATACCGAGGGTCCACAGCCAGGGCGTACCCGGCAAGAGCGTCCATGCAGCGATAAGTGCAAACAGCGTCGCAGGGGCGAGCAGGCTGCGACGCAGATTGTCGAACAACTTCCATCGGTCGAGCAGTGTGAATCGATTGCGGACGAAGCCCTGTTTCGCGGGGACGATTGGCATCAACCAGGGCAGCAACTGCCAGTCGCCGCGTATCCAGCGACGCGCGCGGCGGGCGAAGGCGAGCAGGTTGACCGGATAGTCCTCGAACAGCGTGATGTCCGTGGCCAGGCCCACGCGACCATGCAACCCTTCGAACAGGTCGTGGCTCAAGATGGCGTTGTCGGGGACGCGCCCCTGAAGGGTCTGTTCGAAGGCGTGCACGTCATAGATGCCTTTGCCCGCGAAGATCCCGACACCGAACAGATCTTGATAGACGTCGGAAACCGCGTGGCTGTACAGGTCCACCACCACATCACCTGCGAACGCCCGCGTAAACGCATTGGTGTTGGCGGTTTCAGGGTCAACGGAGAGCCGTGGCTGAATCATGCTGTAGCCGGCCGTCACCCGGGCACCGTCCAGGACCGGCTGGTTCAGCGGGTGTGCCAGCACGCCGACGAGGATGTTGGCGCTGCCTGGTGGTAGTTGGGTATCCGCGTCGAGGGTGATGACGAACCGGATGCCGCGCAGGTGCTCCGCGTCCCCAGCGACCAGAGCCTGTTCGGCTTCAGGATGGCCCAGTAACACGCTGTGGAATTCGGCGAGCTTGCCGCGCTTACGCTCTCGCGCCATGAAGCAAGCTTCGCGCGCATTCCATTCCCGCTGCCGGTGGAACAGAAAGAACGGGCGTATCAGGTCCGTTCCATGGCGCGCGTTCAGGGAATCGACGGCTTGCACGGCACAGTTCAGCAGCGCCTCGTCACCATCGTCGTGCATGACGTCGGCGTCGACAAAGTCCGTGAGCAACACATACCGCAGGCCCGGATCCGGGTTGCCGAGGTAGTTTTTCTCCGTACGCTTGATGAACTGCTCGATTTCCGAGCGGCTGGTCAGCATGGTCGGCGTGACGACGGCGGTGGCGTACGACGCCGGCAAGCCCGCGTCGAAATCGAGCTTTGGCAGCGATTTCGGGTTGCGCCACAGGCCGACCAGCCAGTGGACGAAGCTGACGCTGACCGTCAGAGACAACACCACGATGATCGGCAGGAGCAGCGCGACTGTTGTGACGTCAGGCGGCAGGAACCGGACGATCCACCCGGTGATCGCAGCAGTGATCGTCACGATACTGCCTAGATACCACCATGCCATCCGGCGTTGGAACCAGGCTGGTAGCGCGAAGGTCCAGCGGCGTTTTCGGTTCAATGACGCGACCAGGGCTACGCGTCCGCCATCGACCAGATAGAATCCCACATGGCGCTCACGCTCCGGCAGGCCAGCTTGAAAGTCCTCGCCCAGGGCAACAGCCTGCCGGGCGACAGCGGACTCACGACACCTGGTACGCCGAGCAATGACCTCCACCTGATAGCGATAGTGGTTGCGCGTTGCAGCATCCATTTGCGCATAGGCCCCGACGGGGTCGTGGCGCAGAATCTCGTGCACCGCGCTCACCGCCTCTACGAATGCGGTCCAATCCTGCGTGGCCAGATTGCGCAGATTGATGACATAGCTCGCGATGGCCTCGCTGTAGTCCGGTACTGAAACGCTTGCGTCGGAGGTCGCTGATATCAGGGATTGCGTGGCGTTCGAAAGACGCTCCAACGCCACGCTTCGCAGCATGTTCGGCAGCGCCCATAGCTCGCCGAGAGACAACTCGGAGTCCGTCTGATAGGCGCCCAGGAAGCGCTCCACCCAGGAGAGCTCCATGGGTGTTCCGCAGACGTTCATGATTTCGTCGGCCAATGCCAACACCCGCAGCTCGCCGCGTCTGGGCGCTGTTGCGAGCACCGGCAAGCGTCGGTAACCGTCGTCCGGTGTGCCTTCCTTGACGAGCGCGACCGCTTCCTGGACTACGTAGTCGTTGTCCAGCAGCCACTCGATGCCGGGCAGCTTGTCCAGCGCGGCGGAATCGAGCTGGGCAAGGCCGTCGAATATTTTTTCGAATTGTCGTTCGAACGACTTTGCGTTTAACGAGTGCTTTGCACGTCGCGTCGCCAGATTTGCTGGCGCGTGTGCATCTGCGAGACTCCTCGCGACCCGGTCGAGATATTCCTGCCGAGGCTCTGGTCCGGCGTCTCGCTCAGCTGGCCTTTGCATGAAGATCCGCTACCGCCCTTGCGCTCCGCGCGGGTGCGCGCGGCGTTGGCGTCAGCGTGATGTCGTGCTCAAGGTCGTCCTGGAACACCAATACAGGTCGCGAGGTGTGCGCGAGAATAGTCTCGGATACCGGCCCGTAGAGCCAGTAATCGCTGTCGGACATGCCGTGCGCGCAGAGCACGATCAAGTCGACGTCGTCGGTTCGCGCGATCTCTTCGACGACGGGCGGCACTTCCGATGCGACCAGTACCCGCGAACGTAC
>PVMK01123579.1_pt1 | contig 19654 bp, 19 predicted proteins | sample 1853481 | NCBI WGS metagenome assembly PVMK01 (sample SAMN08533507, study PRJNA380276) | Marine sediment metagenome, whole genome shotgun sequencing project. | reverse complement strand
GTTTCTTTCTATGGATATCGAGGCGCAATGGATAGAGAACAATCATTAGACCATAGCCGCTTGCCATCTTTTTGCAGGGCTCGCGCGCTCGTTCTGGGAGTTGGTAATGTCCTATTTGGAGACGATGGTTTCGGTCCTGCAGTTGTCGAATCACTCCTGCGTGATTATGCCATCCCGGATGATATCTATGTGATGGACGTAGGTACCGGGGTCCGCAAGCTGCTATTTACACTACTATTGGGAGATGTGAAACCGACAGAGATCGTGATCGTAGACGCCGTAGATTGGGGGCATCGGATCGGCGAGGTGAAAGTTATCTCTGCCAATGAACTACCAGTGACTAAAATCGATGATTTTTCCCTACACCAGGTGCCAACATCCAATATGCTGCGGGAGCTGCAGGATCAGGTCAAAGTTTCCGTAGTTGTTTGCGATGTAGGGGTTTTGCCGCAAATAATTGAACCTGGGTTATCTCCTGAGACTGCACAGGCAGTTGGAACTGCCTCGCAGGAGATCGCCACACAGTTTTCCCTAGAACCTTTATAATACTGACCTATAACTACTGCGACTAATTACCGGTGGAGCAATATTGTGAAGCAGCGCATGACTGTTGTCGAAAATATCTTGAGCGCCAATGATCGTTTGGCTGAAGAAAACCGCCTGCGATTTGATGAGGCAGCCGTTTACGGCATCAACCTCATGGCTTCCCCTGGCGCTGGAAAAACTTCCCTGATCGTACATACCATTAAGCGCTTATCAGACCAGCTTTCACTGGCAGTGGTTGATGGGGATATTGCCACCAGCATCGATGCTGACCGGGCAGCAGCCGCCGGGGCCGAAGCAGTCCAGATCAACACCGGTGGGGAGTGTCACCTGGATGCAATCATGCTGCAGGGAGCTCTCAACCAGCTCGAATTGACCTGCTTCGACCTGCTGCTGGTTGAAAATGTGGGCAACCTGGTCTGTCCCGCCGCCTTCCAGCTGGGCACGCACCAGAACGTATTGATCGCTTCCATCCCGGAAGGCGATGACAAACCCTATAAATATCCTACCATGTACAAGGGTGTTGATGCGCTGGTGATTAATAAAATCGACCTGCTGCCGTACATCGATTTTGACATGGAATACTTCCAGCGCGGGGTCGAGGTGCTCAATCCTGGTCTGGTCACCTTTCCCATCTCCTGCAGTACAGGCGAGGGGCTGGATGCCTGGTTGGATTGGCTCAAGGGTCAGGTAGCAGGGAATAAATCCGCACAAAAGACATAAATGGCACTGCGAGGCGTCCGGGTCCACATCACTGGCATCGTCCAGGGGGTAGGGTTTCGACCCTTCGTGTATGGACTGGCAGATCGCCTGGAACTCAAAGGTTGGGTGTGCAACACCTCCGCAGGGGTGGATATCGAGGTGGATGGCACCCAAAAGGAATTGGAAACCTTTATCGATTCCCTGCAGGTAGAAACGCCGCCATTATCCCGCATTGATACATTTCTAGTTGACTGGGTCCCGGCCAACGGGTTCTCAACCTTCGAGATCGTGCACTCGGAAAGCAAATCAGGAGATTTTATCCCCATTTCCCCGGACGTCAGCATCTGCCAGGACTGCATGTCTGAACTGCTCGATCCAAACGACCGCCGCTACCGGTATCCCTTCATCAACTGCACCAACTGCGGACCGCGCTTCACGATTATCAAGGACATCCCCTATGACCGGCCGAAAACCACGATGGGAGCTTTCGAGATGTGCCCTGCCTGCCAGGCAGAATATGATGATCCCCTGGACCGGCGGTTTCATGCCCAACCGGTTGCCTGTCCTGATTGTGGACCGCATGTGTGGCTTGAATCCCTCAAGGATAAAACCCAGGGGGTCCTTCACCAGGATTCAGCCATCCAGTTGGCCCGGGAATCTCTGGCAGCTGGCAGGATATTAGCCATAAAAGGACTGGGAGGTTTCCACTTGGCCTGCGATGCCACCAATCAACAGGCGGTCGACGAACTGCGCCAGCGAAAACTGCGCGTCGATAAACCCTTCGCCTTGATGATGCCCAACCTGGAAGTGGCTTTGGAGCACTGCTTCGTAACACCTGCTGAGCAGGAACAGCTGCTGTCACGCCAGCGACCCATCGTGCTGCTCAAAAAGCGTCCAGGTTCACCAATCGCTGGCATGGTGGCTCCAAACCAATCCACATTGGGTGTGATGCTGCCATACACACCACTCCATTACCTGCTCCTGGAACCTGAAACCGGCTCGCCTGACAGCCTGGTTATGACCAGCGGAAACTTGAGCGAGGAACCGATCGCTACTGGAAACGAAGAAGCCCGCCAACGGCTCGCTGACCTGGCTGACGAGTTTCTGCTGCACAACCGGGATATACACATCCGCTGCGATGATTCGGTGCTCAGGGTCCTTGACTTCGAATCAAGAGACAATCCGCCCGATAAATCCAGCCTCACCAGTTTCCAATACCCGCTGCGCCGGGCGCGGGGATACGCTCCGAATCCGGTCCAGCTGCAGTGGGATATGCCGCCTTTGCTGGCTGCCGGACCCGAGTTAAAGAATACTTTTTGTCTGACACGCGGACAGTATGCCTTCATCAGCCATCACATCGGCGACCTGGAAAATTACGAAACCCTGCAGGCCTTTGAAGAGGGTATCAGCCACTACGAGCGCCTTTTCCGCATCCAACCGCAGGCCATTGCTTATGATCTGCATCCCGACTACCTGGCTACTCGCTACGCGCTGGAGAGAGCCCAAAACAAATCCCTGCCTTCAATCGGGGTGCAGCACCATCACGCTCACCTGGCCTCCTGCCTGGCAGAAAATCAACATCCTGGAGATCGCCAGGTGATTGGCTTGATCCTGGATGGCACCGGTTACGGTGAGGATGGTGCTGTCTGGGGCGGGGAGATCCTGCTCGGTGATTACCGGCAATATGAGCGTCTATATCATCTGGCTTATGTACCGCTGCCTGGAGGGGATTTATCTATACGTGAACCCTGGCGCACGGCCCTCGCCCACCTGCATAGGGCTGGACTCGGTTGGGAGCCAGATTTATTTCCAGTGAGTTATGCCGAAGAATTGAAAACGCCAGAATGGGATGCGCTGGATATTCTCAAGCAGCAGATCGAGAGTGGAGTAAATTCTCCGCAAACTTCAAGCATGGGTCGCCTGTTTGACGCTGTCGCAGCCCTGCTTGGGGTGCGCCAGGCAGTCAATTATCAAGCCCAGGCGGCGATCGAACTTGAATTCTTGGTCGATCAAAGTGAAATAAACGTTTACCCTTTTGAGGTCCATGAGCAGGTACTCGATCCAGCGCCAATGCTCGCGGCAATACTCAATGATCTGCGCGCCGGTGCTCCCGTACCGGTCATCGCGGCGCGTTTTCATAATACAATTGCAGATCTCATGCAGCGCATCTGCATCCAGATTCGCTCCGAGACGAAGATAGATGAAGTCGCCCTCAGCGGAGGCGTCTGGCAGAACATGACCTTATTAAATAAAACTGTCAGCAAATTGCATGAGCATGGCTTCATCGCCTACCTGCACCACCAGGTCCCGGCTAATGATGGCGGCATCTCGCTTGGACAGGCCGCCGTTGCGCTGCACAAATTGAAATTATAATAATTATTGTTCTTACAGGTGTTTGATTGAATCAACCACACAAGGAGACCCAAAATGTGCTTAGGAATACCCGGAAAAGTAATTGAAATTTACCAGGCGAATGATATGAAGATGGGCAAAGTGGATTTTGGCGGCGTGGTGAAAGAAGCCTGCCTGGAGTTTATCCCCGATATCCAGGTTGGAGAATACACCATCATCCATGTCGGTTTTGGGATCAGCAAGCTGGACGAAGAGGAAGCACAGAGCACCCTTGAAATGCTGCGCGAGATGGAGATGCTGGCTGATGAGCTGCCAGAATTAGATCAAGGACTGCCAGCGTGAAGTACCTGGACGAATATCGCGACGGTGAGCTGACCAAGAAGCTTCTAGCTGAGATCAACCAGACGGTCACCAAACCCTGGAAGATCATGGAGGTTTGCGGTGGTCAGACCCACTCGATCATCAAAAGCGGCCTTGACCAGCTGCTGCCGCCCGAGATTGACCTGGTCCACGGTCCCGGCTGTCCCGTGTGCGTCACACCGCTGGAGCTGATCGACAAAGCCATCGCCCTGGCCTCGCAGCCTGAGATCATCTTCACCTCCTACGGGGATATGCTGCGTGTTCCAGGTTCTGAGAAGGACCTGTTCAGCGTAAAGAGCTGCCGGCGGTGATGTGCGCATCGTCTACTCGCCCCTGGATGCGCTGAAAATTGCCCAGGATAATCCAGAGAAGACTATAGTGTTTTTCGGAATCGGTTTTGAGACTACCGCGCCGGCTAACGCCATGGCGGTGATGCAGGCCAAAAACCAGGGTATAGAGAATTTCACCATGCTGGTGTCGCATGTCACCGTGCCGCCCGCCATCACGGCGATTTTGGAATCGCCCAATGTACAGGTAAATGCTTTCCTGGCCGCGGGCCATGTTTGCACCGTGATGGGCTACTGGGAATACGAACAGTTAGTAGAAAAATACCATGTGCCGGTGGTGGTGATGGGCTTCGAACCAGTAGACATCGCCCGGGCGATATTATTGTGCGTGCAGCAGCTGGAAAGTGGGCAGGCCAAGGTCGAAAATGCCTATGCGCGCTCCGTGGAGGCAGAAGGCAACCAGCCCGCGCAAAACATAATTAACCAGGTCTTCGAACCCACCGACCGCGCCTGGCGCGGCATCGGTACAATCCCGCAGAGCGGCTACCGGCTGCGTGATGCCTACCAGAAGTACGATGCGGAGTTGCGCTTCCCGGAAATTCAAACCATTAATCCCCAGGAATCGAGCCTGTGCATCAGCGGCCTGGTCCTGCAGGGTTTAAAGAAACCCAACGAGTGCCCGGCATTCGGCAAAGAATGCACACCGCAGTCACCGCTGGGCGCCACAATGGTTTCCTCTGAAGGAGCCTGCGCGGCATATTACCAGTATGGTCGCTACACCAGCAGCCTGGAAGAGCTAGAGAAGAGCCAATGAGCGAACAATTCGATATCAGCAGCTGGTCCTGCCCGCTGCCGCTGCAAAACTACCCCACCATCGTCATGGGACACGGCAGCGGTGGCAAGATGATGAGCGATTTAATCCGCCACATGTTTTTACCCCTGCTGGAGAACGAGGCATTAAACCAGCTGGGAGATGCAGCTGTATTGGATATTAATCCTGACGCCCCTAGTTTGGCCTTCAGCACCGATTCCTTCGTCGTTCACCCCTTGATCTTCCCCGGCGGCAACATCGGAGATCTGGCGATTTACGGAACAGTCAATGATGTCGCCATGACCGGTGCCAAGCCGCTGTTTTTAAGTGCCGCTTTCATCATCGAAGAGGGTCTGCCCATGGAAACCCTGGGACAGATCACCACCGCCTTCGCCGCCGCCGCCGAGAAAGCCGATGTCCAGGTAGTCACCGGGGACACCAAGGTAGTCGATAAAGGTCACGGGGATGGGTTGTTCATCAACACCACCGGGATTGGCCTGATTCCACCCGGGGTAGATATCGCTCCAGGAAATGCCCACGAAGGGGATGCAGTGATCGTCAGCGGGACTGTCGGCGATCACGGCATGGCGATCATGTCGGTGCGAGAAGGTCTCGAATTCGAAACCATCATCCGCAGCGATACGGCACCCCTGCACGAACTGGTGGAAACCATGCTGGCAGCCAGCCTGGATATCAACTGCTTGCGGGATGCGACCCGCGGCGGGTTGGCTGCGGCCCTCAACGAGCTGGCCAAATCATCACAGATGGGGATATCTTTTGAAGAGGGACGAGTTCCCCTGCAGCCAGCAGTCAAAGCAGCCTGCGAAATGCTGGGCATGGATCCATTCTATGTTGCCAATGAAGGCAAGCTGGTCGCCATCGTCAAGGGCGAGGTGGCGGATGATGTACTGGCAGCCATGCACAGCCACCCCTTAGGACAGGATGCAACTATTATCGGCAGGGTGGTCTCAGAACACCCTGGCATGGTGGTATCCAAAACCGGCATTGGGGGCTCACGCGTGGTGGACCTGCCCGCTGGTGAGCTGCTGCCGCGCATCTGTTGAACATAAGGCTTCGTTTGGATCATCAAGGTGCTGGTCAGTAATCCCATACCGTAAACGAAATATCTACAAGGCAGTGTAAAATTGGGGGAAAGAGTTGTTCATTTCTGATACCGATAAAGGGGAATGGCACACAAGCAATCACGGCTTAGGATGTGGAAGATGAAACGAATTCCGGTACCACTATCAATATTAATTTTAGTCACAATGGTTTTTGGATTGATGGCAGTCTTCAGCGAAGTTGGCTTCGCCCATCCCGGCCTGTCGCCATCACTTCAAGAAGAGGAAACTCCCCCACCACCGACTGACAAACCCGCATCGGTAGAAGCTCAGCCACTCGGTGACACACCGGATGTGACTCCTGAATTTGAGTTTACGCCCACGCCGACCGGGACACCTTCACCCTCAGCCAGTCAGGACGATGAATCCTATTCAGAAAGTGAGTTATTCACTCTCGAAGGTCCGCTCACTGAGTGGATCTCAGATTTAGCCGCCAGCTATGGATTTGACAGCATTTATTTCCTGGGTCTTTCAGTCGAGGATTGGATCAATATTGCTGTATCTATCGTATTCTTCCTTGCAATCTATTATCTTGGAAGATGGCTCTTATTCAGGGTGCTGAAGCGGCTGCTCAAAAAAACACCTTTCGAGGCTGATGTAAAACTGCTCGAGCTTGTCAGACCGCAGATCAACTGGTTTGTGGTTACTTTGGCTCTGCAGCTGAGCCTGGCAAGATTAACCTTTCTTGGATCAAGTTTTCGGGTACTTCTCAACCAGGGTTTCTTTGTCGCTTACCTGACCATCCTCACCGCATTCTTATGGAAGGTGATTGATTTTGGTATGGATGCCTTCTTGAGGCACGAACGAAGCGAGGAAGATGTTCAGCGCCTGCAGCCGATTTACATGGTGGTTAAGCGTCTAATTCAGGCATTGCTGCTCGTCGGTTACGGCTCGGTATTCTTAAGCTACTTTGGCATTGATATCACCGCCTTCGCAGCCGCTCTCGGTATCGGTGGCCTGGCATTATCACTGGCTGCCCAGGATACCCTGGCGGATGCTATCTCTGGTTTTCTGATCCTGATCGATCAACCCTTCCGGGTGGGTGACCGTATTGAAATATCCGGGTTAGGTACCTGGGGAGACGTTGTTGACATCGGTACCCGCACCACCCGCATCCGCACCCGTGACAACCGCCTGGTGATCGTGCCAAATTCAGCGATCGCCAAAGACCAGGTGATCAACTATACCTTTCCCGATCCCCGCTACCGGGTGCAGATCGAGGTGGGCATCGATTATGCCAGTGATCTCAAACTGGCTCGCGAGGCTGCCATTCACGCAATTAAGGACGTTGAGGGTGTCCTGCTCGAAAAGCCCATCGATGCCTTGTTTGTGGATTTTGGGGACTCAACCATCACTTTCCGCATCCGCTGGTGGATCGACTCTTATGTCGACACCCGGCGCATGTTCGACAAGGTCAACGAGGCCCTGTTGAAAGGCTTCAACGAAGCGGGTATAAAAATGCCCAACATGACTTACGACTTAAATCTCAAGGTCGATGAGGGCAATGTCAGGCAGTTCTCAGAAGCAACCGGCAGAGATCGTCCTGAAGGAAAATCAGATCAAGCTTCCGAAGGAGATCAATAATTCATCCAACCATAAAGCCACAACCATTGTGCCCGGGCAGCAGCTGCGATCCCGGGCCCCGGGTAATTTTATTTGTCATATCTATAACATTGTTGGAATGATTAACTCTGAGTGGGAAGCACTTCCGAATCTACTGTCTCGACCTGCTTTTGAGCTTGGTCCCCGGTTTTGTGATGATTGTCCTCGATATTCATAACCGCCGGGATCGAATACCCCACCACAGCCATCAGAACACAGGCCAATCCACCGATCACATACCAGCTCTGCACCCCAATTGCATCAGCGACCGGACCGGCGATAATCAATCCCAGGGGCGCCATGGCCGCACCCATGCTGCCGACCAGGGTGAAGACCCGGCCCTGCATCTCGGGCTCAACCGCAGATTGGAGAATCGCATGGATAGGACCATTGACCATCGGAACCATGGAGGCTGCAAAGAAGGCACTTACTACCCCCAGCCAGAAGAGGTTTGAGGGAACGAAGCCAATCAGTGAGAATCCTATTCCCAGTCCCAGCAGCCCGAACATGGAGGTCAGGATTCTCTTCTTAAACCCTCCCCAGGCGCCCAGGACTAAGCCACCCGCGATCATCCCAAAACCAAATGCAGCTTCTATCCAACCCAACTGCAATGGTCCACCTTTAAAATAGTCCGCCACCAGAATAGGCATTAAAGCGGCAGCTGGCGTAAGGAGAAAATTGATCACCATTGCCAGCAGCATCAATATCATCAGTCCGGGCCATCCCCGAACATATTTCAGGCCAGAGCGAAAGTCATCCCAAAATGTGGTTGATCTCTCGGACGAAGACTTTTCTTTATGTTGTGCGACCTCTGGGATGCTGATTGCTAGTAGAGGCAGGATCGCGAAAGCTGCCGTCACCACATCGATTAACATGATGCCCTGCATTGGAAGAAATCCCAACAAGAGCGCTCCCAGTGGTGCAGCGACGATATTGAGGCCCCCCTGAAGCATTTGGTTCAAGCCCTGGACACGCGTCAGCTGTTCATCCGGAACCATGAGTGAGGTGGCGGCTGACATAGATGGCCAGTGGAAGCTCTCCCCAATGCCTCGCACCAGCAGCAAGACATAAACTGTACCCACACTGACCGCGTCGATCGCATAAAGATAGGCCAGCAGCAGGGTCGCAAGGGCAATGGCAGTGTCCACAACCAGGATCACCTGGCGCCTCTTCCAACGATCGACCAGTGCGCCAGCAAAAGGTCCCAATAAGACCGTCGGTAAAAGACCGATTAGGGAGGCGATGGCCAGCACGGTTGCCGAGCCGGTCTCCGCGGTCAGCCACCAGATCAATGCGAATTGAACCAGCCTGCTGCCAAATAACGATATTGCCTGTCCCCCCCAAATCGTAAAGAAGCGGGCTCTCCAGTTGGTTTCATTCCAGGATAAATTGATCATAAGACCTCTTCGTTAACCTTCAATTTTTTCAAAAACCAGCACCACAATACCAACTATATTACACCTATTCTTGATTTTGTCAATAGTAATTTTTATAATATTAATATTTATATTGATATTTACAAGTTGTTGTTCTATCTACTGCTCAATTAGTTGAGGATATTGTAAATCTTTGGGGGATGTAATTAATATCGGTGAAAGGTGCCGGGTATAATTGGCCCCATGAGTCTGAAAGTCCATTATTCAATCGATCCTGCGGTGAACGACTTGGATATTTTACGGGCCGAACTCAATTCAGGCATCCAGCTTTCTGCAGGTCTCGAAATCCCAGCTCAACCAGATTTCAATGTATTAATCAATGGCACCCCAAATCCGGAGCACTTTTCCTCCAGCCCCAATCTGGACAGCCTGATCATCCCCTATGCCGGTGTACCGCAAAGCACCCGCACCATCCTTGTCGACTTCCCACATCTCAAAGTCTATAACCTGCATCACAACGCCGCGCCAACTGCGGAGATGGCGATCGCCCTGCTCATGGCAGCTGCCAAGTTCCTGGTTCCCATAGACCGGACTTTCCGTGAGAGTAATTGGACACCCCATTACGAGACCAATCCTTCTCTGCTGCTGGAGGGCAAGACCGTTCTGATCCTGGGTTTCGGTCATATCGGCCAGCGGGTGGGGTTAGTCTGCCAGGCACTGGGCATGCAGGTGATCGGTGTGCGGCGCAACCAGAATGCCCACCTGATTCCCGGTCTGCAGGCAGAAGTGCATACCACTGAAATGCTCGAGCATTTGATGCCGCGCAGCAATGTGCTGATCATCACCCTGCCGATCACCCACCAGACGGGAGGTCTGGTTGGAAGCAAGCAGCTGGCTCTCATGTTGCCAGGCGGTATCCTGGTCAATGTCGGCCGGGGAGGCGTGGTCGACCAGGCTGCGCTTTACCACGCGCTTACCGACGGCACACTGAACGCTGCCGGAGTTGATGTCTGGTACAACTACCCGGATTCACCAGAAGAAAGGGGCAGCACACCACCATCAGAATATCCCTTCCATGAGCTCGATAATATTGTCATGAGCCCCCACCGCGGTGGAGGCTCTAAGGACACTGAAATGCTGCGCATGCAGCACCTGGCAGAGCTGCTGAACGCCCTGCATAACGGCAGCCCCACCCGAAACCAGGTCGATACCAGCGCGGGATATTGAAATACCTTCAACCTACGAGGAGAGACGATGACCTTGAAATTAACCAAGCAAGAAGTTGGACCCTGGCCGATGAATGCCTACATCCTGATCGATGAAGGTGCAAATGCCAGCGCTATCATCGATCCCGGGGCAAATGCGAACACTTTACTTTCGCTGGTAGAAGGAACTCAGGTCGCAGCCATCATTATCACCCACGGTCATGCAGACCACGTGGGTGCCCTTGATGAGGTCAAATCAGCCACCAATGCACCGGTGTACATGAATCCCATCGATGCCGAAGGCTTCAATCTGCAGTGCGATCAAAGCCTCCAGGATGGCCAGCTGATCGCCATCGGGAGCCAGCAGCTGCGCGCCATCCATGCCCCGGGGCACACACCCGGGATGACCTGCCTGGACCTGGGTGATGGCCGCATCCTAGTCGGAGACACAATCTTCGTCGGCGGTCCCGGCAAGACCTGGTCAGGGGATGATTTCGCCACCACCATGGGCACCATGCAGCAGATCGTCTTCGCCTGGCCCGATGAGACGCAGTTTTATCCCGGGCACGGTCCCAGCGGCGTGATCGGCCATGAGCGACCCGCCTTTGATGCCTTCCTCGCGGGCGGCTGGTCTCCCGATCTCCACGGCGACGTGACCTGGAGATAATCTTCCATCGCTTGAATAATCCCTGGTAGGGGCGAAGCAACCCAAGTCAACATTGATCAATCTTATTGTTCATGGGTTGCTTCGCCCTTACATCAAACCATCTTTCCAAGAGGGTCTCGACTCACGACTCCAACATTTACTACCTCCAAATATCTACCACAAGTCAACTGATACAAAAAGTGATACAAACGCCAAAATCTATTGATCTGGTACATTATTTGTCTATAATTATAGAAACATTACGCAACATGGTCTGAACAGCATTGGGTTCATACAACAGGCCATCCCATCACCGCTTCTGCTCCTATATATAAAACAATTCAATTGAATATTGCCCATCGTACTAATTATCTATGGAGATGATTATGGACCGGGATATATCTTTCGGGAGCATCGTCAAAGAACACCGCCAATCCCTCGACCTGACCCAGGCCGAACTAGCCCGCCGCGTGGCCTGCGCCACCATCACCATGCGCAAGATCGAATACGATGCCCTGCGCCCCTCCATCCAGATCGCCGAACGCCTGGCAAGCTCTGCAGGAGTTTCGGGCAGAGTGGTCAGACTATATTCGCCTGCCGGTGTCGGAAGCAACCGTTGTCAAAGGTGATCAGCTGGCCTGGGAACTGAATTTGCGTGGATATGATTCTATCCACCTGGCAATTGCTTTATCCTGGGAAGAAACATTGAGAGAAGAAGTTGAATTGGTGACATTTGACCAGCAGCTGTGGGAGGCAGCTCAAAAAGCTGGGCTGAAAGTCTCGCCGCCCAGTCTCTAAACCAGTAAGCAACAACCCCAATATTTTGCTGTGCTGGACGGGGAGGTAAGTAGAATATATAATAAACACAGCAACCTCATAATTTTCAAAATCTTACCGATCCAGATCTGAAACGCAAGGAGTGACAAATGAAGAAAAAGACCATCCTCATCCTGGTCATCGTACTGCTGGCAGCCCTGGCGATCAGCGTCATCTCAGCCTCCGCGGCCAGCGACCTGGTCGGCCTGACTATTAAAAACAGGACTGATGGGGTCGTGTGGGTCAGCTTGCTCTCACCGGACAACGCTTATGTCTACTGGTTGGAAGTCCCCGCCGGTGAGACGATCAGCTACACCGTACCCCGGGCAGTTTACTCACACATCACGGTAGCCTGTGGAGATACCGCCACCGGCTCGGTGGACATCCGCAAGCTCACCACCCTGGTCTTTACCAAGTGTGGCCAAACTCCCCCCAACGCAGGTGAGCGCTCGATAGAAAAAATTCACCTGCACGACTCACCCGACCGGGGAGATTTCAACTACCAGTTTGACTGATTCAAGGTATCCAAACAGACACCGGGTTTCGCGATGAAACCCGGTGTTTTCTTTAATTTAAAGCTGAATTATATTGATCCCAAATATCGAATACCCAATATCCAATATCTACTATCCAGTATCCCCATGCTAACTGTCTCTCTCCAAATCGAAATCAATCCCCATCAATCTTTGCCAACATATCATACAGTATGATTCCCCCCGCTACAGCAAGGTTGAGCGAAGTCACCTGGCCGTGCATCGGCAGGCGCACCAACGAGCTGCAAATCTTCATATGTTCGGGGGATAAACCCTGCCTTTCATCCCCAAGCAGTAAAACCAGCGGTCTTGAATAGCTCGTTATTGCCTGGTAATCAACTGATCCGTGTGCTGAGGTTCCAAGCACCTGGTAGTCGTTATTATCTGCCCACCGCGAGAAATCTGTGAACGATGCACTCACCACCGGGAGGCGGAAGATAGCGCCCATGCTGGCTCTCACAGCTGTCGGGTGGTAGGCATCCACCCCACCATCGAGCAGGATCAACCCGCTTGCAGCGACCGCATCGATGGTGCGCAGGATAGCGCCAATATTTCCCGGATCCTGGGGCGCCACACAGGCTACGCCCCAGGAGAAGTTTATTGGGTCAAGGTCGAATAACTGCTGCTCGGGTTGGTGCACAACTGCAGTAATTCCCTGCGGGTGCTCTCTCGCAGCCAGGCTGGTGAACACGTCTGCGGTCGTCGGGTGACAGGGAACGCCATTGGCGCCGGCTTCATCGATCAAATCCAGGGCATATTGGCTCTTGAGCAGATCTGGAGCGAAGAAAATCGATTCGATTTGCGCACCGGATTCGACGGCTGCCCCCACCAGGTGAATTCCCTCCACCAAAAAGGACCTGCTGGTTTTGCGCTGTTTCCGCTCCCGCAAGTCTCGCGCGCTGCGAACCTTCGCGTTAGAACGGCTGCTGATTATCTCCATGATTATTTACTAATTGATACAAGAACTCAACTGCTGGTTCCCCCAGTCATAAATCTTCGGTATTCGACCAGTATTTAGGCTTTCTGATCTCACGAGAAGTTTCTACTGGCCATACCTGGGCACCCAGGCCATGACAGTTGTCCCGCTGCCGGGCTCGGAGTTGATCTCCACATCGCCGCCCATCTTCTGGGCGCGAAAGTGCATATTGGAAAGCCCATGACCCAAAGTGACGCTCATTTTGCGCAGGTCAAAACCAAGCCCATCATCGGTTACTTCCAGGATTACGCGCTGGTCCGATGCCAGCAAGCGCACATCCACCAGGCCTGCCTTGGCGTGCTTGGCAGCATTGGCCAGCGCCTCCTGGCAGATATGAAACAACGTGGTGGCGTTTGCAGTCGGCAGCCCATCCATCCCATTCCTGGAGCCCAGCAGGATCGCTTGCGAACGGGAATTGGCGTTGAATTCTTCAACCAGCTGCTCCAATCCCTGCATCAGATCTTCACCACGAAATTGGCGGGGTCGCAAGTCGAGGATATAGGAACGAATATCGCGGATGGTGTTATCCAATCCCTCAATAGCCTGGTCGATCTTGGAGCGGGCCGCGGTGGGCTCTTCTTCAATTGTACCTCTCGCATAATCCAGTGCGAGACCGACGGCATAGATAGATTGGATGATGCCGTCGTGCAGGTCCATCCCGATCCGTTCCCGCTCTTCCAGCACTGCCAGGCGCCGTGATTGGCGACCCAGGCGCACATTTTCTATCGATAAACCAGCCCAGGTGCCGATCGAGAGCAGCAGATCCAGCACGCGCTCATCGAAATCCTGGGGTTCTTTGGCCGCCACGCACATCACCCCTGCCACGCTGCCGCGGGTTGCCATGGGGATGCAGGCCACGCAGCACAGACCTGATTCGATGACTTCATAGCGGAAATAACCCACTTCCCGCTGCGGGTCGATGCTGACCAGCGGTTTACCACTCTCAGCGACCTGGCCGACCGGTCCCTCGCCCAGTGAGAAACTATCCCTTGTCCACAGGGATTCCACGCTGTCCCCCAGGTGCAGGGCCAATTGGAACACCTGGCCGCTTTCATCTACAAGGAAGATCTCACCCGCCTCAACTTCCAGGTAGCTCAGCACTTGTCTTAAAACCTGATCGACGATATTATCGATCTCCAGCGAACTGGTCACTGCAGCGGCCATATTGTTGATCAGCGCCAGGTCCTGGTTGCGCTTTTCCAGGGATTTGTCGCGCTCGAGCACATCTCGATACAGCTGGGCATTGCTGATCGCCACCGCCGCATAGGCAGCTAATATTTCGATCACCCGCTCATCCGACTCGGTGAACTCAAAGTGATCTTCCTTATCGGTTAAATAGATCAAACCTAAGAGCCTGTCGCCCGACATGATTGGCACACCCAGGAAGGGATGCATTTGGGGATGATTGGGTGGAAAGCCTTCGCTGCGCGGATCTTGGCTGATCTCAGGGATGCGGATCGGGTGACGGGTAACCGTCAAAGCCCCCAACATACCTCTTCCCACTGGGAAATCACCGATTTGTTCTACCTGGTGGGGTGTCATTCCGATGGGAATGAAGCGTTCGATCTGCCCATTTTCCCCCATCAGACCCAATGCTGCATAGCGTGCTCCAGCCTGTTCCCGCGCCAGGTCAGCAATACGCTTTAGAACTTCGTCCAATGATAAAACACCCACCAGCTCCAGGCTGGCCTGGTGGAGGGTTGATAAGCGTTCTTCTAGCTGTTCGCGGGTAAGAATTACCATATGTTTATTACTGAAATCTAATTTTACCCTAAATTCTCCGAAATCGGGATTTTTTTGATTTGATAGTTTTTGCCAGCTAAAACCGATATAAAATTGGGATTGTGTAAACGGAGAAAACTAACAACCATGGAATCCAAAAAGCATAGTTCGCGAATTGCTGGTTTTTATACCCTGCCGCTTGAAGAACGGCATGCAGAGATCATGCGCAACAGCCCGTTATCTGAACAGGAATTGGCTGATTTGAGCGGTGAGGCCGGGTTAAGCCCTGACCAGGCCGATCACATGATCGAAAATGTGATCGGGTTGCACACCCTGCCGCTCGGCATTGCCCTCAACTTCGTGGTCAATGATCGCCAGGTGCTGATTCCAATGGCGATCGAGGAACCTTCGGTGGTTGCCGGGGCATCCTTCATGGCGAAGTTGGCGCGCGCCGGGGGTGGTTTTTCGGCCCGCACCAGTCCCCCGGAAATGATCGGCCAGATGCAGATACTGGATGTGGTAGATTTGGAGGCTGCAGAAAAAGCCCTGCTTCAAGAGAAGGAAAGTTTGTTAACAGAAGCTGCTGAAGTTGACCCGGTATTGCAGAAGCTGGGCGGAGGCCCGCGCGATATTGAAATTCGTCAATTCCCAGATTCTCCCGTGGGTCCATTCCTGGTTCTGCACCTGATTTATGATGTGCGAGACGCCATGGGTGCCAATGCGGTCAACACCGCTGTCGAGCGGTTAGCTCCCCAGGTAGAGTCGATCACCGGTGGGCGGGTGCACCTGCGCATCCTCTCGAACCTGGCTGACCGCCGCCTGGCGCATGCGGGGTGTACTATTCCCGTTTCCGAGCTGGCTTTTGGCAGTTATTCAGGTTCCGATGTCGTGCAGGGCGTGATTGAAGCCTGGGCCTTCGCTGCCACCGACCCGTACCGTGCCGCCACTCACAACAAAGGCATCATGAACGGTGTGGATGCGGTTGTGATTGCCACCGGCAATGACTGGCGAGCAGTCGAGGCTGGCGCCCACGCATATGCAGCGCGCAGTGGAAGCTACACCAGCCTCAGCACCTGGGGGCAGGATGCCGAAGGAAACCTGGTCGGCAGCCTGGAGATGCCGATGGCAGTTGGCATCGTCGGCGGTGCGACCAAGGTCCACCCCAGCGCAAGGGCGGCATTAAAATTAATGGGTGTAAGGACCGCCGCCGAATTAGCTGAGATCATCGTCTCGGTAGGCCTGGCCCAGAACCTGGCTGCCCTGCGCGCCCTGGCAACAGAAGGCATCCAGCGCGGCCACATGTCGCTGCATGCCAGGCAGGTGGCCATCGCGGCTGGCGCACAAGATGAGCAGATCAACCGGCTCGCCGAACAGATGGTGGCCGAGAAAACTGTGCGCATCGACCGGGCAGCAGAAATTCTCGAGGCTTGGAACCAGCCTGAGTAAACCAAGGAGTTTGACCTAATTATGAGTGATGAAAAACTACTGAAACCGGGCAACCCGGTCGGGATCATCGGTTATGGCGCGTATGTGCCTCGCTACCGTCTTCCTGCCCAGGAGGTCGCCCGCATCTGGTCCGGCGGCAAAGCCGGTTTACCGGTTAAAGAGAAATCAGTGGCGGGCATCGACGAGGATGTTGCCACCATGTCAATTGAGGCCGCGCGCAATGCATTAGCCCGCGCAGGCATCCAGCCCGACCAGCTGCGCGCCGTCTGGGTTGGATCCGAATCTCACCCCTATGCGGTCAAGCCGACCTCGACCATCGTGGCGGAGGCGATCGGTGCGGTACCAAACGTCCAGGCAGCTGACTGGCAGTTCGCATGTAAAGCCGGCACAGAAGCCATGGTAGCTGGGATTGGATTTGTGGGTTCGGGAATGGCGCCCTATGCCATGGCGATCGGCATGGATATCGCCCAGGGAAAACCTGGAGATGCCTTAGAATACACTGCGGCTGCTGGCGGCGCGGCCTATATCCTGGGGGCGGCGGATGATGCACTGGCGGTGATTAACGCCACCTACTCTTACGTCACCGACACACCCGATTTCTGGCGGCGCGCTTACCAGAAATATCCAGAACACGGGCAGCGATTCACGGGGGAACCTGCCTATTTCGCCCATATCACCGAAGCTGCTAACCAGATGATGGAGGCCATGGGCACCAGCGCAGCAGATTATGACTATGCTGTTTTCCACCAACCGAACACCAAATTCCCCCAACGTGCGGGCAAGATGCTGGGCTTCACCCCTGAGCAGATCGAAGCGGGCTTGCTGGTGCCGATCATCGGCAACACCTATGCGGGTGCCGCCATCATTGGTTTGTCAGCGGTGCTTGATATCGCCAAACCTGGCGATCATATCCTGCTGGTCTCCTTTGGCTCCGGTGCGGGTTCGGATGCCTTCGATATCCTGGTCACCGATGCGATCACTGAGCGGCAGGGCCGAGCGCCGAAGACACACGATTACATCGCCCGGCGAACCGAGATCGATTATGCCACCTACACCCGTATGCGGGGCAAACTGGTGATGAAGTAATTCCAATTTGAGTGAAGAGGACTGATATGACTGATGTGGTAATTGCCGGGGTTGGCCAAACACCGGTTGGAGAACACTGGGATACATCCATTCGAGAACTTGCACTGCAGGCTATTGAAGCTGCCATCGTAGATTCCGGTGGGATTCAACCCCAGGCTTTATTTGTCAGCAATATGCTGGCTCCCACGATATCCGGGCAGGCACACCTGGGCACCCTGGTTGCGGATTTTGCCGGGTTGACCGGTATTGAAGCGGTCACGGTGGAAGGAGCGGGTGCATCGGGTGGACTGGCTCTGCGCCAGGCTTACATGATGGTAGCCGCCGGTGCCGCCGATGCTGTGCTGGTTAGCGGTGTAGAAAAGATCACCGACAAGACCGGCAGCGGTGTAGAGGCAGCTATCTCAACCGCTGTTGACAGTGATTACGAGGCTGTCCAGGGGCTGACGCCCACCGCCCAGGCTGCCATGCTGATGCAGCGCTACCTGCACGAATTCAACCTGGGACACGAGAGTCTGGCCGGCTTCCCGGTCACGGCTCACGCCAATGGGGTCAACAACCCCAACGCCATGTTTCGCAGGGCGATCAAAGTTGAATCTTATACCCGGGCCGGGGTCGCCAGCAACCAGTTGAACATGTTTGATATCGCCCCCAGCGCGGATGGTTCTGCAGCCCTGCTGCTCACCCGCCGCGATCTCCTACCGCCTCCCTTCGCTCACCCGTTGGTGCGCATCTCCGGTTCGAGTGCGGTCAGCGATACGCTCGCCCTGCATGACCGGCGCGACCCGCTCACTTTCGAGGCTGCCCGATTGTCCGCTGAACGCGCCCTGCGCCAGGCTGGCATCCTACCCGGGGATATAGATCTTTTCGAGCTGTACGATGCATACTCGATTTATGCTGCCTTATCACTAGAAGCGGCAGGCTTCGCGGAACGCGGTGCAGGCTGGCAGCTGGCCCAGGATGGAAAGATTAATTTGGATGGTTCACTGCCTATTTCCACCTTCGGTGGTCTGAAAGCGCGCGGCAATCCTGGGGGGGGCAGCCGGAGTGTATCAGGTCGTGGAAGCAGTAACCCAGCTGCGCGGCCAGGCCGGGGACAACCAGGTAAAGGATGCTCGCCGGGCCACGGTGCAGTGCCTGGGCGACCGGCCTCTTCTGCGGCCACCCACGTTCTGGAACGAGTGGATTGATCAATGCCCTTTACAGCATTATTCGGGCTCATCGCCCTGCTTGTAACCGCTGCGATCTTCCTGGTCAGCCTCAAAATGCGCGGTTTGAAAACAGCCCTGCTCTTTTCTGCCGCAGGCTTGGTCTCATTTGGTGCTATATTTTTTGTATTGTTAACACTTGCGCTCAACAATATGTGAATTAATGCGGTTCCCTGCATTCCTGAAAGGTTTTGCCAGAGAATTGATAGATCTTGATAGTTTCAAGTGGCTAAACTAACGCTGGATAACTCCTCCAGGCAGCTTTGCTTGGCGGTAAACCAGTATCCAGGAGTAAAAAATGGAAATCCCCCGCCATTGGCGTTTGAAAAAGCAGCGTTATCAATTAGTTGGTGAAGTTTGCCCACATTGTGAGGCCAAGTTATTCCCCCCGCGTGATGTTTGCCCGGAATGCGGCGGCGAAGCAAAGAAGTTGTTCACCTTCAGCGGGCGTGGTGAAGTCTATTCGCACACCACGGTCTACGACGCCCCGGCCGGCTTTGAAGAAAACGCTCCCTACACGGTTGCGCTGGTCAAGCTGGAAGAAGGTCCCATGGTCACTGCACAGCTGACCGACCTGGGTGAACAGGGCGTAGAAATCGGCACCCCTGTGGAGATGGTCACCCGCCGCCTGCGCACCGATGGTGATGAGCGCGGCATGCTGGTTTATGGCTATAAGTTTAGGCCTCGACTTGAGCGAGTGAACTGAAGCTTCAGCAAGTACATAAATCAAAAACTTCCGGTAGAACCCCAACCGGAAGTTTTTTTATTTAACCCTATCGGATGTAATTCGAGCAACGTTCTTTTCGAAGAGAAAACCCTATCGGGAATAATAAAATGGTTCCTCATCATATCTGATTTCACCACT
>PVMK01189123.1_pt2 | contig 19655 bp, 19 predicted proteins | sample 1853481 | NCBI WGS metagenome assembly PVMK01 (sample SAMN08533507, study PRJNA380276) | Marine sediment metagenome, whole genome shotgun sequencing project. | reverse complement strand
TCGACTCCAGGTGCAGGAGCGCATGACGGTCCAGATCGCCGAGACGCTCGAGGAACTCCTCGAGCCCAAGGGAGTCGCGGTGGTCGCTGAAGCGAACCACCTGTGCATGATGATGCGCGGCGTGCGCCAACAAAACGCGTCGGCGGTCACGAGTTCGATCCGCGGCGAGTTCGAGAACGACCCCAAGACGCGCGCCGAGTTCATGGACCTGCTGCGCTTCCGCCGCGACTCGCTCGCGTAGCTGTCCCGGCTAGCGGCCGGCTTGCGCGGCTTCGAGGTTGACGATCAGGTCGCCGTCTTCGACGAGTTTGGGTGCGGGCCTGGTTGATCCCAGGTGGTCACGTATCCCTGTTGTTTCTGGCTCGAGAGCAGGGATGCGCTCCTGATCGACGGCGGCTTTCAGCGCGTCCTCATCGGGCGGAAAGCGATCCATGACCTGAATCAGGGCCATCGATCCGTCGACTTCGAACACGCGATCCGAACTCTGGCCCGGGCTCCATGTTGAAGGCGGCCGCCATCACGGCCTGGCTCGATCCCCAGATTCGGAATGTAGCCGTCGGCTCGGCGCTGCAGTCGGTCGCTGCGCTCGAGGGTGAGATCCTCTGCGCGCGCGGCATCCTCGAGGCTGGTGCCGCTGCGGATTGCCTCGGCGATCCGGTCTGCGATCGCGCGGTTCTCGGTTCGCGCCACCTCCATGCCCATTAGTTCGGCTGCGAGTTCTTCGCGTACTTCTTCGAAGCTGCGCTGCTGGGCGTCGCGATGTTCTTCTACCCGGATGATGTGATAGCCGTACTCGGTCTTGACCAGCTCGCTGACCGTCCCGGGCTCGAGTGAAAAGGCCGCTTCTTCGAACTCCTTCACCATCTGGTCGCGCGCGAAAAATCCCAGATCACCGCCGTTGATCTTCGAACCGGGAGTCTTCGCTCAGCTCGCTCGCGAGCGCCGCAAAGTCCGCGCCCTCGCGTACCTGCGTCAGGATCTCGTCGGCGCGCAGTTTAACTGCCGCGTCTTCTTCAGCGCTGGCTTCCGCGCCGAGCGACAAGAGAATGTGACGCGCGCGGGACCTGCTCGGGCATGTTGTAGAGGCTCGAGCGCGCTTCGTAGAGGGCCCGAAGCTCGTCCTCCTGGCTGGCGACGAAGGCCTGCAGGGCGTCGGCATCGGGTTCGAAGCCCGCGGCGGGGCCCTGCGCGCGGAGGCTCACGAACGCGATCTGAACCTGCTCCAGGCGCCGCATGGCCGCCTGCCGCGCCTCTCCTTCGGACACCTTGGCGAGTTGGTTCACCGTTCGCATGAATTTGCCGGCCAGCAGCGCCGAGCGCTGCTCGCGGATGAAATTGCGCTGGTTGCCAAACTCGTATTCCACCCAGGTTTCGAACTGCCTGGGGTCGAACCGGCCGTCTTCAGACGTGAAATACGGAGAAGAGCTGATGGAGCGCTCGATCTCGCGCTTCGAAACCGCCATTCCGAGCGCGGTGGCCTGCTGGCTGAGGATCGCTCCTTCGATCAGGGATTGGATGGCGAGCTGGTCGAGGGTGTCGCTCATCGCGCGAGCGTCGAACCCAGAGCCGAGCTGCTGTTCGAGCATCGTCTGGCGCCGGGCTCGGGCGCGGCCGAATTCTCGCAGCCCGAAACTCTCTTCGCCGACCGCCACGACGCTCCCCGGGGCGCGCTGCCCGGATCCGCCCCCGCCGACTCCGAGGTAGAAGACCATGCCGCCGCCCACCGCGAGAACGAAGAACGCGGTGACCCAGCGCCGTCCCTGTCTGAGAATCTTGAGCATGGCTTTTTCCCCCCGTTCTGGGTGACGCTCGGGCACTCAGCTCGGAGCGGCTTTGGTCGATGAGAGTCTATGAGAAGGGGTCGAAACTAAGGGCGCATGAGCCTGCCAGCAAGCCCTGAACAAAACGAGGTTTTCTTCTTGTACCCGAATTCTCACACTGGTACTCTGACGGAAAGCTGTAACGGATGGAACCGCTCAGCGAATCCGGATACTTAGGGACATCGGATTCACCCCCCACAAACGCAGCGACAGGAGCCCTCAGTGATCCTCGACCCCATCCTCGGTTGGTTCTCCAACGACCTCGCCATCGACCTCGGTACAGCGAACACGGTGGTGTACGCGAAGGGCAAGGGAATCGTGGTTTCGGAACCGAGCGTCGTGGCCGTCGTGCGCGACTCGCGCGGCATCGACAAGGTCCGAGCCGTCGGCAAAGAGGCGAAGGAAATGCTCGGGCGCACGCCGGGCAACATCGTCGCGATTCGGCCGATGAAAGATGGTGTGATTGCGGATTTCGAGATCACCGAGGCGATGCTTCGCTACTTCATCATGAAGGTGCACGACCGCAAGCGCCTGGTTCGGCCGCGCATCGTGATCGCCGTTCCGTCGGGAATCACGGAAGTCGAGAAGCGCGCGGTTCGCGAGTCTGCGATGTCGGCCGGAGCGCGCGAGGTCTACCTGATCGAAGAGCCGATGGCGGCTGCGATCGGTGCCGGGCTGCCCGTCACGGAACCTTCCGGGAACATGATCATCGACATCGGGGGCGGCACGACGGAAGTCGCCGTCATCTCGCTGTCCGGGATCGTCTACGCCAACTCGACGCGTGTCGGTGGCGACAAGATGGACGAGGCGATCATCAATTACGTGAAGCGCAGGTACAACCTGCTGATCGGCGAGCGAACATCCGAGCTCATCAAGATTACGATTGGAACCGCGTATCCCGACGACGAAATCCGCTCGATGGAGGTCAAGGGACGAGACCTCGTCGCGGGTATTCCGAAGACCCTCGAACTCAAGTCCGAGGAAGTGAGAGAGGCGCTTTCCGAGCCGGTGAATGCGGTCGTCGAGAGCGTGAAGATCGCGCTGGAGCGGACGCCCCCCGAGCTGGCCGCGGATATTGTCGACAAGGGAATTGTGATGGTTGGGGGCGGCTCGCTGCTTCGCAACCTCGATGTTTTACTTCGGGAGTCCACGGGACTGCCGGTGATGCTGGCGGAAGACCCCCTGACCGCCGTAGCGATCGGGACCGGGCGCACGCTAGATGAAATTCCGCTCCTCAAGGAAGTGGCGATTCGCTCGTAATTCCGGTCGGTCCACCGCGCGTGGAGTGGGGCCATGGCCGAATTTCGCAATCGAACACCCGTAACCGCCCTCGTGGTGGGGTTGGTGGCATTCGCCGTCGTCGCGATGGTCGTAGACCGCCGTTCGGCGCCGGGCGGCCCGGAGCGCGAACTCTCGGGTTGGACCGGCGCGATCCTCGACATCGCCGCCCCCGTCCAGAAGATGGTCGCCTTTCCGTTCGACCTCACCCAGAATGCCTGGCGGCACTATGTGTCGCTGCTCGATGCGAGCGACACCAACGAAGGCCTTCGTGTCCGACTCGCCGCGGTGGAGGAGGAAAACCTGCAGTTGCGGGAGGCGCTGATCGCGAGCGGGAGGCTCGCGCGCATCGCCGAGATCCGAGCGGACTTCGAGGTTCCGATGCTTCCCTCGGAACTCGTCGGTGTCGATCCCTCGCCGTGGTTCCGCTCGGTGCTCGTCGATCGCGGACGCGAGCACGGCGTGCGTTCGGGGATGCCGATCATCTCGGAACACGGGCTGGTGGGCCTGGTCACCGCGACGTCGATGCGCGCTGCGAAGGCGATGCTGGTGCTGGATCGCCAGAGTGCAGTCGACGGGATCATCCAGCGCAGCCGTTCGCGCGGGATCGTGCGAGGCCGGGGAACCAGCGAAATGGATTTCGAATTCGTGATCCGCGGCAGCGACGTCCGCATCGGTGATGTCGTGATCAGCTCGGGGCTCGGTGGTGTCTATCCCAAGGGGATCCGGATTGCGGAGGTCGTCTCGGTGTCGGATCCCGGGTCGGCGCTGATGCAAACCGCGAAGTTGGTTCCCTCGGTCGATTTCGGTCGGCTCGAACAGGTTTTCGTGATGTTGCGACGCGGCCCAACGATGGAATTGCTCTACGCGGGCGAGCAGGAGGGCGACCTCGGCGCGACCGCGTCGGAAAGGTCTGAGCCTTGAAGCGCGTTCTCGTTCTGCTGGCAATCGGTGCGCTTGCACCGATGATCCAGGGAGCCATCGGCACATTCATTCCGCTTCGCTATTGCCCCGATCTCGGGCTGCTGCTGGTGGTTGGACTGGGTCTGTGTTGGCGCAGCACCGCGGGTGGCATCGCGCTCTCGGCGACGCTGGGCCTGATCGCGGATCTCCTTTCGGGATCGCTACTCGGACAACACATGCTGTTGCGGATTTTTGCCTTTGGTGCGGCGCGCGCGTGCAGCCGGAAGCTGAATCTACGCGGCGTGATTCCCCAGGCGACCTTTGTCATGGGCTTGACGGTCGTCACCGCTTTGGGAACCGGGGCGCTCACCGCCTTCTTTGGCGCCGGTCGAGGCGTGGATGGCGAGATGTTGCGCGAGCTGGTTCCGCACGCGCTGATCAACGGCGTATTCGCACCCCTCGGTGTGTGGCTCGTCGAGCGGATCACGAACTGGCTCAGTGAGGTCGATGCTGGACACCATCTCCTGCAACTTCGGCCGCGAAATCGACTGACCTGATGCCGATCGAAGAGGCCGGAGTCGGGCGCCTCGCTGCTGGGGTCGATCCCTCGGTCGTCAATCGGTTGATCTTCATCGCCGTCGTGATCGTGCTGACCTTTATCGTCTTCGGGGTGCGGCTGTTTCAACTTCAGGTCATCGAGGGCGAGGATCTGGGCAATCGCGCCCGCCGCAATTCGGTTCGCACGGTTCATCTGGAGGCTCCGCGAGGTGACATCGTCGACCGCTTCGGGCGCGAACTCGCCACCACGCGACCCGCATTTGGCGTGCAGGTGATGCCCGCCGAAATGCGAGAGCGGGAGTTGACGTTCGCAGCGCTCGGTAGTCTGCTCGATCAAGATCCCGGCGAACTCTCCGAGCGGGTCGGCAATCCTCGGGGCCGTCGGCGCTTTCAGTCGGTGCGGATTGCCAAGGATCTTCCCTACGACTCGCGGACCCGGGTCGAGTCCCACCTCTACGCGCTGCCGGGTGTATTCACCGACGTGAGCCCGCGCCGTTATTACGTAGGGGGCTCCCTCGCGGCGCACGTGCTGGGCTACACCGGCGAGATTCAAATCGCGCAGCTCGAAAAACGCGCGTTCGCCGATTACCGAAGCGGAGACGTGATCGGCCAGGCCGGGGTGGAGAGCCGCTACGAGAGCGTTCTGCGCGGCCGCGCGGGTGGTCGAAACGTCGTGGTCGATGTGGCGGGGCGAGTCGACGAGGTGCTCGACGAGGTCGAAGCCACGCCGGGTGGCACCGTGATGCTCACGATCGATCGCGATCTGCAACGGGTCGCAGAAGAGGCCTTCCTGCCGGATGTGATCGGTGGCGAAGAGAAGCGCGGCGCAGTCGTGGCGCTCGACCCGCGCAACGGGGATGTCCTCGTACTGGTGTCGCGCCCGTCCTTCGATCCGAACAGTTTTGCGGGCGGCATCGATTCGAAGACCTGGAAGGAGCTTACGGAGAGCGAAGGCCGACCGATTCAAAACCGGGCGATTGCCGGACAGTATCCACCGGGGTCGACCTACAAAGTCTTCGTGGCAGCAGCCGGTCTCGAAGAGGGCGCAATCACTCCCGAAGATCGGGTGTTCTGCCCCGGAACCTTCAAGCTCGGGCGTCGGACCTATCGCTGTTGGAAACGCGGCGGACACGGCTGGGTGAATCTTCACGAAGCACTGGCGCGCTCGTGTGACGTGTTCTTCTACCAGCTGGGTCTCAAGCTCGGAATCGATCGGATCGCATTCTTTTCGAACGGTTTCCACCTCGGCCGCAAGACGGGCATTGCGCTCGGCAGTGAGTCTCCGGGCCTCGTTCCGACGCGGGCTTGGAAGGAACGGCGCTTTAATGAAGTCTGGTTGAAGGGAGAGACGGTCTCGGCTTCGATCGGCCAGGGCTTCAACCTCACCACGCCGCTGCAATTGGCGGTTGCATACGCGGCGATCGCGAACGGCGGCACGGTCTTGAGGCCGCGCATTCTGCTGCGCCAGTCCGGACCCGACGGAACAGTCGAGCAGGGGCCCGAGCCGGAGTCGCTCGGGAAGGTGCCCGTCTCGCCCGAACACCTCGCAACCATCACCCGCGCGCTGGAAGCCGTGGTTCACGAACAAGGTGGCACGGGTGGGCGCGCGCGGATTCCCGGCGTGCGTGTGGCGGGCAAGACCGGAACCTCCCAGGTCGTTCACCTCAAGGAAACCGAGGATCTGGAGGAAGACGAGATCCCGTTCAAATTCCGGGATCACGGTTGGTTCGCGGCTTTTGCGCCCGTCGAAGCGCCGGAGATCGTGGTCATCGCCCTCGCCGAACACGGTGGCCATGGGGGGAGTGCGGCGGGCCCGATCGTGAATGCTGTGCTTTCGCGTTATTTCAAATCATCGATGCCGGAGGCGCCGCCGAGGCAACCGAATCCACCCAAGCCGCTCGATCCGCCCGAAGCACCCGAGGAGGCCGCCCAAGTTGTTCGGAATTGATCGGCGATTGCTTCAGAATTTCGACTGGATGCTGCTGCTGCTCGTCGTTGCAATCGTCGGTATAGGGATCGTCAATCTCGCTTCAGCAACTCACGTCGACGGCGAGCTGGCGGTCGAAGTCCGCCGACAACTCATCTCTCTCGGGATCGGCGGCGTTGGGATGCTGCTGGTTCTGGCGATCGATTACCGCCATTACGAGCGATTCGCGACGCCGGCGCTGTTTGTCTGCATCGCGTTGCTCGCGGCGACATTGGTTTTTGCGCCGGTGACCCGCGGCAGTCAGAGCTGGTTGTTCGGGGGGCGGCTTCAGCCCTCGGAGTTGGCCAAGCTCGGGCTGGTGATCGCGCTGGCCCGTTACTTTCACCGCAACCCGCCGAGTGAAATCCGTCGTTTGCGCGATCTCGTGCGCCCGGGCCTGATCGTGATCGTGCCCGTCGGTCTGATCGTGATGCAGCGCGACATGGGTGTGGCGCTGCTCACGTTGTTGATCACCTCGACCTATCTGGCGCTCACGCGAATCTCGTGGCGCTCCTGGATCGGCGTCGCGTTCGTCGGCGTTGCGACGCTGATTACGCTGTGGATGTTCGTCCTTCAACCCTATCAGCAGCGGCGCATTCTCGACGTCATCGATCCGGGCCGCGATCCGCTGTCGTCGGGCTACCAGGCGATTCAATCGCGTATCGCGATCGGGTCCGGTGGATTGCTGGGGACCGGCTACCGCGCGGGAACCCAGACCCAGCTCCGTTTTCTACCCACACAGCACACAGACTTCGCGTTTTCGGTGCTCGCCGAAGAATGGGGCTTCGTGGGGAGCTGCGCGGTGTTGTCCCTCTACCTCGTGCTCATGCTCTGGGGGCTGCGGATTGCCCGCAATTCGAAGGACGGTTTCGGCGCGATGCTGGCCGTGGGATTGGTGGGCACGATCTTCTGGCCATTGGCTCTGAACATCGGGATGGTGCTCGGCCTCGCGCCCGTGATCGGCGTGCCGCTGCCGCTCTTCTCGTATGGAGGATCGGCGCTCGTGACATCGCTGGCCGGGCTCGGATTGCTGATGAATGTTTCCATGCGTCGCTACGTGTTCTAGCTTTCTAAAGCCGCCAAGCCGATGCGACTCACATTTGCCAGGTTGCCGCGGTAGGATCGCGCCATGACGCAGGCCGCCATCGAACGCAAAACGCCCCGGATCGGCGCGTTCTTCGACATGGACAAGACGATCCTCTCCGATAATTCGGCGACGCTCTACATGCGCTATCGCTACGAGCGTGGCGAAATGAGCAAGCGCGATCTCCTCCGGGGCCTTGGCGCCTACATCCAATACAAGATTGGGATTCTCGACATCCGAAGCTGGACGCTCGACATGATGGTTCAGTTCAGCGGCCAGAACGAAAAACAACTCGAGCAGGAAGCGATTGCCTGGGTCGAAGAAATGGTGGTCGAGACCATCTATCCCGAGGCCGAACAGCTGGTCGAGGAGCACCTCGCCGAATCGCACGTGGTCGCGATCGTCTCTGGGGCCACCGCTTTCGTGGTGCGGCCGATCGCGGCCCGGCTGGGGATCGATCACATCCTCTACACCCGACTCGAGGTCGAGAACGGGGTGTTCACGGGTCGCGTAATCGAGCCGATCTGCTTCGAAGAGGGGAAGATCTACTGGCTCCAGCAATTCATCGACGAGCAGGGGATCGATCTGGCAAAGAGCTACTTCTACACCGACTCGATCACGGATCTGCCGCTGCTCGACCTCGTCGGCCATCCCGTCGCGACGAACCCCGATCCGCTGTTGTATCGAACGGCGGTAAAGCGCCGCTGGCCGGTTCGCTTCTTCGATCCCCCGAAGGCCGCGGCCCGGTCGACGACGTGACTTTGATGGAAAGGTGGCACACGGCTGAAAATCACATTCTGTCAGGTAGCGAATCGGCCCGAGGGGAAGACAATGACCGAGTACTCAGAATTCAAACTCGCAGCGATACAAGCAGCCCCTGTTTATTTCGATCGCGAGGCATCCGCCCAAAAAGCCTGTGAGCTGATTCGGAAAGCTGGCGCTACAGGAGCCAGAATCGCGGCCTTCAGTGAAACATGGTTACCCGGGTATCCGTTCTTTGTCTGGGGATCTTCCACGGAGGAGATGGCCGCTGAATACATTGCCAATGCGGTTGAAGTTCCGAGCGACACGACAGATCAGCTTTGCGATGCCGCCCGTACCGCAAATATTGATGTTGTGATCGGGATTGCGGAAAGAGACGGCCGAACCCAGGGAACAGTCTATTGCACGCTGCTTTTCATCAGCAACGAAGGCGAGATCTTGGGGCGACACCGCAAACTCAAGCCAACCAACAGGGAACGAACCATTTGGGGCGAGGGGGACGGTAATAGCCTGGTCGTATATGAACGCCCTTATGGAAAGATCAGCGGCCTGAATTGCTGGGAGCACAACATGGCATTGCCAGGCTATGCGTTGATGGCTCAAGGCACACAAATTCACATCGCGACCTGGCCAGGCGGCGATGACAGTCGCCATGAATTTCTATCCCGGGCCTTTGCCTCCCAGGCGGCAGCTTATGTCATTGATGTTGGAGCAACACTGGCGCCCGATCTCGTTCCCGAAAAATACCGAGGCGTTGCATACGAACAACTCGGTGAAAGTTGCATCATCGATCCATACGGAGAAATCATCGCCGGCCCAGCCGAAGGTGAAACGATTCTGGTTGCAGATTGCTCCATGAAGGAGATCTATAAAGCCAAGGCGTGGTGTGATGTTGCAGGACACTACTCTCGCCCCGACGTATTCCAGCTGCATGTCAACAAAGAACAACGCCAGCAGGTCGTGGATACGAAGGTTTCAGATTGCGAATCAGACGTATCGGGTGATCCTGAAGAAGTGTGATCAGCAGTCTGCTGAATCGAGCCGTGGAAGCGGGCTATGGGGAAGAAGGATTGCAGCCGTGATCAAGGTGATGAGGTGTAAGCCGTCAGCCAAGTTTGAACAGAATCGGGCCGCTCATCTAAGAGAGAGTTGCGGGGCGGACGGCGACTGCCCCGTTGCTCGCTCCCCGACACACCGCTCAGTACTGAGTAGGAAGGAGGATGGGCGATTGAGCCTACCCATCATTCTGTCAAGCAGCGAATCGACCCCGAGGGAGCTTCGAAGTACTGAGGGTAGCCATTGACGAACAAGCTGCGCGCCCTGGCCACCTCGAGCCATTGACGGCGGGTAGCCGGCCCTCTTTAATAGGTATGGGCCTGTTTCGCACTTGTGTAACGGTTTCTGTAGGTCCGTCGTATTCCGATTGGTCGACTGAATCACCTGCTTGATGCGAACTCTGGGCTCTCGCCCGTCTGGTCCGATGCCTCGTTGGTTGCTCAGATCTCCGAGTTCGTGATCGAGAGTGACCCGCTACCCAAGTGAGGTGTGACATGTTCCCGAGCTTGATCCGCCATCCCATCTTATGCGGCTCCTCCGCGGTTGTATTCTTTCTCGCCGCCACGCCCGCCCTGGCCGTGGAGTGTTCTGACGGGATCGATAACGACGGCGACGGGCTGATCGACTTTTCCGATGATCCCGGTTGCGCGGACGCTTTGCAGGACATCGAAGATCCGGACTGTTCGGATGGTTTCGATGACGACTCCGATACGTTGACCGATTTTCCAGCGGATCCGGGCTGCACGTCTCCGGCAGACCTGTCGGAGAAAGAGTTCGGGCTGGCCTGTGACGACGGCATCGACAACGACGGCGACTTGGCGTCTGATTTCCGTTTCGTGACATGGGGAATTGCCGGAGTTCTTACGGATCGGGGCTGTCTGAGTGCTTTCGATTCGGACGAACAGAGTCCGGACCTTCCCTGCGACGACGGAATCGACAACGATGGTGATGGCCTCATCGACTATCCCAATGATCCGGGTTGCGGGAATTCGCAATACCGCACGGAGTCACCGGATTGCGACGACGGCCAGGACAACGACGGCGATGGACTGACGGATCACGCCGAGGATTTCGATTGTGACGGGGCTTGGGCTTTTTCGGAACGGCCGAACGCCTGTGCTGATGGCATCGACAACGATGGCGACGGGCTCGTGGACGGGCTCGAAGATCCCGGATGTCAGGCGACCTTCGACTTATTCGAGCTGAATCCGGTGCCGATCACGGGAGGGGCCATCACCGGCTATGCGTGCGAGGCGGGTGCAATGAACTGCAAGGCCGAAGCGGACTTTGCGGTCACGAGTTCAACGGTCGCTACAGGATCGATACGCGGCTTAGGAGCGAAGTTCGCCTTCAACTTCGAATTGGACGTTCCGGAGATTGTCATGGAAGGCGGCTTCGGAGACGTGGCTCGAGTCGAGGTCAGTGATGTGGTCGTGAGTTCAACGTGGTTTGCTCCGTTTGGCCCCGTGTTTGGGCAAGAACCGCTTCCGGGGTCCTTCGTAGCCTTCGGCATCTTCAGTCACGGTACGATCGAAGAACTCGATGCACAGGGAATTTCGCTGAGCGGGCCAATTGCCTCTGACATCGAAATGTCGGACGTTTTTGGGTATCCGATCAGCTACTGCACGATTGCAGAGATCGGCGAGACCGGGCGGTGCGAGCTCTTTCTAGACACGGCGAATAACGGCTCCTCGAGTCAATTTCTCGAAACCGTCGACATCGGTGGCACGCCGCACCGCATCGCTTTGTAATTCGATCTGACGCTCAACACTGTTCCCGATTTCGACGGAGACGGTGTCATGGATCAACTCGACAACTGCTCGGAAGCCTTCAACCCCGCTCAGGACGACACCGATGGCGACTTCTGCGGGAACCTCTGCGATGCGAATTACGACGGCTCTGGAACGGTGGGGTTTGGCGACTTCGGCGCGTTCACGGCGCATTTCGGCACCACCAACGAGCTGTATCAGCATCTGGAGCCGATCGGTGGTGGCGAACGCGTTGGTTTTGAGGACTTTGGCTTCTTTACCGCGCACTTCGGCACGGTTCCCGGTCCTTCGGGCACGACACCCGGCACGGTGGCCTGTCCGTAGGCGATGCGCATGGTCAGCGTCGCTGTCTCGCGACTCCCGACGCCTCCACCATTCTTCTCGAGTTCAATTATCTGGAAAGCTTCGACTGGCTATGCCCGCGCGGGCAGTTGCTGGCTGATGCAGTGCAGGTCGCCGCCGTTGAGTAGGATCTCGCGGCTCTCCAACCCGATAATCTCGTGTTTCGGAAAAGCGCGGGCCAGTGTCTCGCTGGCGCTGCGATCGTACTCGGGATCCAGGAGCGGGAAGATGACGCGGCGGTTCGTGAGGATGTAGTTCACATACGAACCCGCCAATCGAGCTTCGTCCAACTCCATTTCTTCCTCGAACCACGACGGGAAGGAAGCGATCTCCTCTTCGGTGTAGTAGAGGGGGCCCGGCTGATGCAGCTTGTGGATCGTGAAATGGGCGCCGCTGGCATCGGTACTCGCCTCGAGAATTTCGAGCGCCTGATGGGAGCGTTCGTATTGCGCGTCATTCGGATCGTCGGTCCAGGTCAGTATCACCTCTGAGGGCCGCACGAAGCAACACATGTTGTCGACATGGCCGCTCGTGACGTCCATGTAGACACCGAAGGGAAGCCAGATGATTTTCTCCGCTCCCAGATAGCTCTTCAGGTATCCCTCGATCTCTTCCTTGTCGAGGTGCGGGTTCCGATTCGGGTTGAGCAGGCACTCTTCGGTCGTAAGGATGGTTCCCAGACCATCCGAGTGAATCGAGCCCCCCTCCAGTATCAGCGGCGCGCGGTAGCAGTCGGCCCCCTCATGCTCGAGGAGTCGCTGGGCCGCCTCACTCGAATCATTTGCAAAATAAGAAGTGAAGTTCTTTGAAATGCGGCTTTGGCCCGAGTAACCCCAGCCGTTGAAATCCCAATCGACGCCGCGACGGGCGCCGTTGTCATCGATCAGAAACGTAGGGCCATCGTCACGAATCCAGCCGGTACCCGCGGCGATCTCCACCACCTCGACGGAATCCGTCAGCATCGAGCGTGCTCTCGCGGCCTGGCCAGCTGTCACTGCCAATCGCACCGGGATATCGCCCGCGATGGCCGCCGCCAACTCGACAACGACTTTCTGCGCGGGTTCGCCATCCAGCCGCCAATCGCTCGTTTCGGGCCAGACGAGCCAAACCGCCTCTTGAGGTTCGAACTCACCCGGCATGCGAAAGCCATCAGCGGAGGGCGTCGACTCGACGACTGGAATCAGCTTCCGCCGGCGACCAAAACGCAGCGCCCCATAGCCACTCAAGCCCAAAGCGGCTGCCGCAGCACCCCACAAGAAAGTCCGTCGCCCAACCCGCACAGCCAGATCCTAACACCCCAGCAGGGCACCGCCCCAGCGCGCCGAGGCAGTCGCCGCACTCGCGAACCTACCGGGCCGGGAGGCTCCGCGGGCGAGCGAGGTGACGTGAAAAATGGCGCATAACGGAAATGATAACAGCAGGTTATCGTTTGATTTCTTGGTATCGAAAACAGTCCACCGTATGGTCGTTCACCATTCCGACGGCCTGCATATGGGCGTATATGATCGTTGAACCCACAAAGTTGAATCCACGCTTCTTCAAGTCTTTGCTGAAGGCATCTGACAGCTCGGTCTTGGCTGGAAGGGATTTCATACTCTTCCATTTGTTTCGCAGCGGCTTTCCTCCGACAAACTGCCATTGATACTTACTGAAGCTTCCAAATTCCTGCTGAATTTCGATGAAGGCCTTTGCGTTACGAATAGCCGATTCGATTTTCAAGCGATTCCGAATGATTCCTTCGTTTTTTAAAAGGGATTGGATTTTTCGCTTATCGAATCGAGCCACCTTTGTGGTGTCCCAATTGGCAAAAGCTTTTCGATAGCCCTCTCGTCTTTTCAATATCGTCAGCCAACTCAGACCTGCCTGAGCACCTTCTAATATTAGAAATTCAAACAGTTTCTGATCGTCATAAACGGGAACTCCCCATTCCTGGTCGTGGTACTCGACGTACAAGGGATCTGTTCCACACCACTGACAACGTTTTTTCATGGGTTCTTCCTCTTGCGCCAGATCATTCATGAAGACCTATGAATTCGGGTGCGTTGTTGAACGTTCGGGGTTGCGGAAGCTGGCAAGCCATCCCGATCTCCATGCGACAATATTTCTACCCTGCCGGTGGGCTCCAATCGGTTTCGCGGCGCAGCGAATGGTAATCGAAAAGCCGGCCTCCCCGTTTACATCAGATTCACGAATATCACGCAACTAGATGGCCTAGTTACTTGAAATTGCAATATGTAATCGCGAGTTCGTGAGCGGGCGAGCTATGCTTGTCCGCGATGCGCATCGCCAGTTTTTCCGGCTCGTGATTCCCGCCGCGCGTCCCGACGAAGGGAGTTCCGAATGATTCGATTGACTCTTCTGCTTGGTTCGGCGCTCGTGTTGATGTGCGCTTGTACGCCCGAGACGTCTTCTGCGCCCGAGACGCCGCCGTCAGCAGCAGAGACGCTCGACCGCATCGACCCGCGCACGCCCGTTCCCATGCTGCCGATGATGGCCAAGCGCCAGAAGGAGAACATGCGCGATCACCTGCTCGCGGTGCGGGAGATCATCGTCGCGCTTGCGAGCGACGACTTCGCCGCAGTCGAACGCGCGGCGCAGCGCATTGGTTTCTCGGAAGACAAGAAGCAGATGTGCACGCAGATGGGAGCGGCCGCGCCGGGATTCACCGAGCAGGCACTCGCCTTCCACCACATGGTCGACCGCATCGCGGTTGCGGCGCGCGAGCGTGACCGGGTGGGCGCCCTGGTGCAGCTCGGCGCGACTCTCGAGATCTGCACGGCCTGTCACTCCACCTGGAAGCAACAGGTCGTCGACGAGGCCACCTGGGAGAGGCTGGCGTCGACCGGCCCGTCGTCGTAAGGGAAGCGCACTGATTCGGGACCGGTTTGCGCCTGGATCGCGCCGCGGATGGGCTCTTGACGGATTGCGATCTTCGGTGGGTCTGCGCTGGTTGACGCGAAGCGATCGCCGCGAGCATCCCGAGCATGACGAGGTGGGTGAGTTGCGCGCTGCGCCTCAGCTCGACTGCCGTCTCTCGATTTCGAGGCGTCGGTCCTTCTCGACGAGCCGATAGCCGCCGCGGTAGAGTTCGGCCGCCACGCTGGCGCGCATGTGCGCCGGTACCGTCCACCACTGCTCGAGCAGGGGCGTGAGTTCGTTCAACGCGTTTCTTTCGAGCAGAGCTCGCATCGCGATGCGGCGCTCGTTTGGGAACTCCGACTCGAGCATTTTGCGAGCCAGCGCCACACGCTCTTTCGTCGCGGCGGAGCGAAGCTTCGCGATGCGCAGCGCGCTGTCGTACTCGTCGCCGTGCTGGAGCGCGGGGTCGACGCGCCGCACGAACTCCGCCGGATCCACCAATTCGGCCAAGGCCAGCAGCAAGCCGTAGCGGATCGAGGCTCGCGGTTGCTCGCGGAGCAGCGTCGCAATGGGTTCCAGGGCTGTCGTGTCTCCGAGCGACGCGGCCAGGTAGAGCGCGGTGGCGCGCATGTCGAGGTCGGGGCCGTTTCGGAAGGGCTCCGCCCACTCGCGTCCGCGCTCGTCGCGCTGCATGGCGAAGTACATCAGTGCCTGGCGCTTTGCGCGCGGATTCTCCCGTGCGTCGGCGAGCGTCTGCCTCGCGAATTCAAGTGAGGCTTCGGTCTGGGGCAGCTCGCCCAGTGCGCGGAGCGCGTCGATGCGGAGTCCGGGCTCCTGGGGATGGGCGCGGACCGCCTGGAGGATGACGTCCACCGAGTGCGGATCGCCGAGGTCGAGCAGCAGCGCGATCAGGCGGCCCCGATCGCGCGCGTTGGTGTCCGGCGAGATCACGGCTCGGTGTAGGGCGGGCAGGCTCTCGGGAGCGCGCTCGAGCAGCCGGAGGGCGGCTCTCGTCTGGCGCGAACCCGAACTGGAGAGCGCGGTGATGTCGGCGGCGATCTCCTTCTGCCGCTCCGCGCGCTCTGCCCGGGGCGCCAGCTTCGCGGGTCCCGCAGCCGGAAGGGTCGTCTTGGCGCTGGCCTCGATCTTCGCGATCGCGGCGCTGGCCCGCTTGCGGACGTACGCTTCGTCGTCTGCCTGAACCTTCCGAAGGTCCGGCAGGGCCGGGCGCGCCGCTCCACCGATCCCACCCAACGCGTCCGCGGTGAGGCCGCGGATCTTCGGCTCCCGATCCTTGCGCAGCGATTCGCGCAGCGAATCCAGGGCCGGGCTCGCTGCGGGGCCGAGAGCGGCGAGAGCCTTGACCGCCTCGACCCGGGTCATCGGCGTCCAGCTGTTTTGAGCGCGCGCCAGGCGCTTCACGTAGGCCTGGATGGCCGTGTCGTCGGGGCCACTCAGCTCGAGAATCGCCGCAGCGAGCGTGGCGCGGTAGCGCCCCGAAGCCTCGGAGAAATCCTGCGCCGCCAACTCGTCGCGGAAGCGGGGTAGTACCTCGCCCGCATCGGCGCCGATCCCGCCCAGCGCAAGGGCGGCTGCGATCCGCAGCTGGCGGCTGGGATCCGATCGGTCGAAGAGCGCCAACAGCGCGGGAATCGCCTCCGTCGCGCCGGGACCGATGCGACCCAGTGTGTGCACCGCCATCATGTAATGTGGGTACTCGTCGAGCAGCGCGATCAGGGTCGGGACTGCGGCCCGCGCCGCCGGTCCGAACGAGCCCAGCGTTTGCGCTGCCCTCTGCCGGACGGGGTCGTCCTCGTGGGTTAGCAGCGGAATGAGGACGGGCACCGCCGCATCGGCGGGCAGCTTCGCGAGCGCCTTGAAGGCCGCTTCGCGCACCAGGCGGTCGTCGCTAGTCGTTAGGCGAGACAGTTCCGGGGCGACATCGCCGGCCTCCTCGGCCGCGGCGACCAGCGCGTAGCCCGCTTGGCTGCGCGGGTAGCGGTTTTCCGCTCCGAGCGCCTTCACCAGTGCGAGCCGCGTCTCGTGCGTACGAGCCGGAACCTTGGGCAGCGCGCCTGCGGCCGAACGACGCACGTGCTCGTTCTCGTCGTCGAGGGCGGCCAGGATTGTTGGCAGTGCGCTCGAAGCATCCGGGCCCATGTTCCCCAGCACCATCAGCGCCTGGGCGCGAACGGACCAGTTCTCCTGCTCTAGGAGCGCAGCGACCCCGGCAACCACTTCGGGCGGTGTGGGCTTGAGCTTGGCCAGGGCGATCGTGGCGCGGGTGCGGGTTCCCTGGGTCGGGGACTTCAGATCCGCGACCCATTCCAACGCGGGCTTGTCCTTGCCACCAACCGGGCGCGCGGCGTCCGCGTCGTGGGCAGATGTCAGGGCTGCCGTTGCGAGCGCAAAGCAGAGGCTCGTGGCGAAGCACCGGAGCCGGTATTGGTTGAATCGAAGCATCGCGAACCTCTTGGTTCAGCGCTTCGAATCGCCGGATGTGAGACTTGAGTGGGACCTGCGGGCCCGATGGCGAGGCTGTGCGGGTCGCGCTTTACAGGCTTTTCCAGTGGCGCTTTGGGTACGGCGTCCGACGCTGAAACAGCCTGGCCGCGCGCTCGCGCGACATCACGACGTGTCGATCTTCCTGCCGCGGGCGGTCTCGTAGTGGTCGTTCGGAACCGAGTCCTGGGCTGCAGCCACGCCAGGGATGATCTCCCTGACCGTTCTGTGACGCTGACCGAGCCGCCTTGCCTCAACCCAAGTCGATCTCCTCGCGAAGGCTGCGGCGAGCGAGAGCCGCACGACCCACTCGCTGAATGGCCAGGACGAAGGCCGCTGTGCGGAGATCGGTGCCCTTCTCCTTGGCGACCTCGCGGACGCTGGCATAAGCGCGACGCATGCTCTTTTCGAGTTCGGCATTCACGCGATCGAGCTCCCAGCGAAATTGTTGGATGTTCTGCGCCCACTCGAAATAGCTCACCGTCACACCGCCCGCGTTGGCGAGGATGTCCGGAACGATCAGTACGTCCTTGCTCTTGAGAATGGTGTCGGCCTCCGGGGTGGTTGGCGCGTTCGCGGCTTCTACGATGATCTGCGCGCGGACCTGGTCGGCATTCTTTTCGTCGATCGCGTCTTCGAGGGCGGCCGGAATCAGCACGTCTGCAGGCCAGGCGATGATCTCGGGGCCTGTGAATGCATCTCCGCCGGCGAAGCCTGACACGGTTCGGTGTTCAGCCGCCCAGGCCACGAGCGCGGCTACGTCGAGACCCTTCTCGTTCGACACGCCTCCTTTGTGATCCGCCACGGCGACGATCTTCCCGCCTCGCTCGGCGATCAGGCGCGCGGCGTGACTCCCCACGTTGCCGAAGCCCTGAAGCGCCACGCTGGTGCCGGAAAGCTCCTGGCCGCGATCGCGGAGCGCCTCTTCGAGGGCGTACATCACGCCCCGCCCGGTCGCTTCCTCGCGCCCTTCGGAGCCGAAGAGGTGAAGGGGTTTGCCGGTGACGATCGCCGGAGAGAACCCGTAGTGGCGGGAGTACTCGTCCATGATCCAGGCCATCACGTCGGCATTCGTGTTGACGTCGGGCGCCGGAATGTCGATGGTGGGCCCGATCACCTCTTTGCACCGCTCGACGAATCGTCGGGTAACCCGCTCGAGCTCGAATCGGCTCATCTGACTCGGATCGCAGTTGATGCCTCCCTTGGCGCCGCCAAAGGGCACGTCGACGATGGCGGTCTTCCAGGTCATCAGGTTCGCCAACGCGGTCGCGTGATCCTCGTCCATCGTGGGGTGGTAACGCAGGCCCCCTTTGCAAGGTCCCCGTGCACTGTTGTGTTGGACCCTGAAGCCGGTGTAATGCATCAGCTGTCCGTCGTCGGCCTCGTCCACGATTTCCACCTTGATGATCCGATTCGGGGTCAGCAGCACCTCTCGAACCTTGGGCGCCAGGTTCAGCACGTCGGCGGCATGGTGGAAGTAGCGGTGGCTGGCTTCTAGCATTTCATTTCTCCATGAGGTGGCGTCGGCAAGCTCGCGATTGCGCCGTCGTTATCCGTGATCGTGGTTTCCATTTGAGGATCAGGATGATCATACGTCGGCCCCGGACCGCAGGCCCAGAACTATTTGTCTCGTCTCCTATGAGCCGTCAGCTGCGTTTGTCGAGTGATGGCGGATCTTCGGTGGGATCGTCGAGGCGGCGCAGGATCTGATAGGTGGCGATCGCTCTACTGGCGGGCGTGGCGATCAGGGTGATGGCCGGGAGTCTCCTTGCTCATCCCGGTACCCGGCGATCATTGCGATGCGCTCGGCCGTTTGCTGGAATAGCCCCTCCGCGTCCTCGTCTTTGCCTCGATTACAAAGGGAGTTGTAGGCGTTGTAGGCTTCATCGATTGCGGCGACTGCGTCTTTCGAGGGGACATCGTAGATGGTCCGTTCAATCTCGAGCGTTGTCTCAGGAGGGAGGCTCCCGTTCGCGTTGCTCACAAAAGCTGACAGATACGCCACAACCATGGTCTTGAACAAGTTCCGGTTGTCGACGTCGTTGCACCACGACGTCTGTGCATTTGAATCGAACCCTGCGAACAAAACCGAAATTGCTATTAGCGCAGCCGCTAGTGCTTTCATTTCGAGTCCCCTATCGAGTGAGCGAGTAGCAACCTGACCGCGACCACCACCAACGGGACCGTGAAAACGACCATGACGATGTTCGCCATTACCCGATCAAACAGGGTCATCGAGAGCCCTCCTTTGATTTGTTGAATGGCATGGATGGGCGGTTGCCCCCCTCGATCCTGAGGCGTCGGCATATCGCCGCTGCTATGTCCGTAGCTTGAACCTCCAGGTATTTCGGCAGCGTCGGCACGTGACGTGCTCGACGTTCTCCGACATCAAAATGAGCGTGCGCTTAGCAGGTCGGGCGCCACATGCAGCCTGCTTCTGCATGCCGGCGTAGTGCACGTTTTGCGTGCTGTAGAGACAACGCGCGATTAGAGCGGTCCACATGGTTTTGGTTGCCTTCCAGGAATGCGACGGATCCGTCCAATCAAACATGCCGGCGAGGGCGGCCACGTGGTATGGCCGAAGCAAGGCATTCGCATGGCCAAACGAGCCATTTCGGCTGGAATTCTGGCTGTGAGGGCTATTGGGAGAGCGAGCGGACTTTTCGGATCAGCGCTGCCTGAGACGACACACCGACTTTCCCGAAAATCGACTTGAGGTGGTTGCGCACGGTGTGCGGGCTGATGTGAAGTGAATC